>Ga0058704_10000074_pt1 | contig 49015 bp, 53 predicted proteins | sample AgamicMgSfe_FD_71363 | JGI IMG/M metagenome (GOLD analysis project Ga0058704, IMG submission 71363) | Agave microbial communities from Guanajuato, Mexico - Mg.Sf.e | ecosystem: Host-associated > Plants > Phyllosphere > Phylloplane/Leaf | place: Guanajuato, Mexico | collected 2012-05-30
GGTGTAGGGGTTGCCGCCGTGGCGGGCGATGTCGAGGGATTGGCGGGCTGGTGTGGAGGTCCCCGAGGCGCTAACGGAGGGTTGGCGGCTGAGGGATGTAGCGGCGGCGGCGCGGCGGTCGGCGAAGGCTTGTGAGACGCTGCCGATGGGAACGCTGCCAGCTGTACTGCCGGCTTGCACTTGGGTGGAGGTGTTCGTGACGGCGCTCCCGGTTGCTGAGAGGCTAGTAGAAGGGGTGGGGATGCTGCGCGTGCTGACGGAGGAGGAAGAGCGGTGTCGGCGGGAAGGAGTCGGGTGGGTTGCGCCGGTCATCTGGTGCGTCGGATTCGGGTCGGAGATGTCGACTGGGAGCAGCGAAGCGGACGTGGAGGTAGAGGAATGGGAGGCATTGCTGGCGACGGAGGCGGATTGGGCGCGGAGGGCGGTGAGCTCGCGGGTGAGGCGGTTGACCTGGTCATGAGTTGTCAGTCTACATAATCTCTCCTTTATCCCGCCGGTTAATCGAGACGTACCACCGCTTCCTGCTCCTTTTCGCACTCGAGGTATAGCTCGGCCGCCGTCAAAGGCCTTGGGTGCCGCAGCGGGACTCCGCCGGCATCGCTACCCGCGGACATGACAGAACTACGATGAGGTCGCGCAAGTTGACCCTGGGACTGTGAGTGGTGGTGAGGAGCCGTCGGCGAAAGCATGACCTGGGAAGTCCGTCTCGAAGCTGCGGTGGAAGAAGTCTGTGAGCATTGGCGGGGTGGGGGTGGTGGTCGCGGCGAGGTAGGTAGAGAGTTGATGTCGGGCGCCATACTGTAGCTTGTTCAGTCGTTCTGTGGGTGTGCTGCTCACTACGGATGAATGCGCTCGAGGCGATGACGGGGAGCCTATTTCATCTGCTCGGGCTCCCAGACAAGGGATGCATGTCGTACGCGTACGTGTACCTGTGTGCGTGTGAACGTGTGAACGTGTACGTGTGTCCCGGTGTTGTTACGTTGTATTTGTGTGGTATACGCGTCTCTTGCGGCACGCAAAATCACTGGCTTCACGTGCCTCAGCATTCAGGGTCCACGGGATCACGCTAGACCCACTTTATCGCCGTTTGACCGTTGCGCGAACGCGAGTGAATCTATACCGAACTCCGTGCACAGCCAGACTCATCAATCGATGGAGTTTGAGTGGCTGGAGGTGGCTACGCACTCCCAACACAGAGGCACTTCAATCCATCCTGAACGTACATGCAAGCATAGAACTACTACACCCCACCACCAAGCTCATCCCCTACCACTCTCCCACCATCAGCAGCAGCAGCAGGTAACCTATCCCTCAACCACCTCATCGTAGCCTCGGTCCCCTTCTCCAAAACCCTATAATTCGGCACCCGAAAAGCGTTTCCTCCCACCACCAACGTCCTCAAGCCTTCATCCCAAAGCAAGCCGATCTCCGCCGGCAGTGCCTCGATTTCGTTCGCGCCAACGTTCACCACGTGCAGGCCGCGTAAGGCCGGCGCGGAGACGGAGGTGAACTTGTTGTCGCCCGCCAACAGCGTCCTGAGCTCTGGGTACGTGGTTCGCAGGGCGGGGAGAGGACCGGACAGGCGGTTGGCCGTTAGGTTGAGAGTGTGGAGCGTTGGGGCGGAGAGCTGGGTTATCAAGGGCGCGAGGTTTGTGAGACGGCAGTTGCTGAGGTTCAGCTCCTGTAAGGCGGGTAGCTCGAGGTTGGTGGAGAGGTAGTCTGATCTGAGCGTGTTACTTGAGAGATCGAGGAATCGTAGGTCCTGGCCGAGCTGAAGGGCGGGTGGGAAGGCGGTGAGTTTGTTGGACTGGAGGATGAGTTGCTTCACTTGGTTGCTGTCGAAGAATGAGCCTAAGAGCTCGTCGACGTTGTCCGAGATATCCTTCGAGCCGAGCTCGAGCGACCCGTTCGCGCGCAAGGTCCATCTGGGGGATGTGGGTGATGCGTGGTCTCCGGGAAGTTGGATCACACTTTCCGAGTCGCTGAGCTTGCCGTCTTCCGAAGCGGCAGGCTCTAGCTTGGATCGGAGGTCTCGCTTGATGTCTTGCGCGCTCATGGTGAGGTATTTCCGTTCTCTGAGCGGATTGCCGGCAAGAACGAGAAACTCTAAGCTTTGCATTGTAGCTATACTTGGATCGAGCACACGAAGTTGATTACCGGTGAAGTTGACGTTCCTCAGCTTCTCCAGAGCCGTCAAGCCGGCAGGAAGTTCCGAGATTTTATTATCACCCGCCATCAGCGTGACAAGATTGGTACAGCCCAATACTGACGGCAGTATGGTGAGATGGTTGTTCGTCACGTCCATCGTACGCAATTCGGGTAGATCGAGTGTTTCGGAGAACGTGAGCGCAGCCAATGAGTTGTTGGACACGTCGAGCGTCTGCAGCGTCGCGTGCGCGCTTGCTCCACCGAGAGGGAACAACGAGCCGATCAAAGCGTTCTTGCTTGCGTCGAGGTTGACCAGAGGCAGTCGCTGCAGCGCATCCATGGGAAGAGTTGTTAACTGATTGCCGGCCACATTCAGCGTTTTCAAGTGCACAAGTTCACGAAGTGCCTCGGGCAAGCCAAGCAGGCGGTTCGCTTGAACATCCAAAGTTTCCAGATTGCGTAAGCGACATATCGACACTGGCAGATGGCCAGAGAGCGCGTTGTTGCCGAGCCTCAACTCTTTGAGCGGGTGTATATGGGCGATCACTTCTAACATGCTATTCTCCAGTTTGTTGTGCGCTAGATTGAGATGGGTCAGTCGCTCGAGCCGACGCACACCAAGCGGCAATGATCGCAAAGCATTGCCATGCAGATCTAGCAACTCCAGGCCACCAAATTGATTGCCTTGAGTGTCTTCGTGCTCTGCCAAGTCGACCGCGGCCGCGTCAGGAAACGCTTTGTCATCCAGGGACTCAAGCTCGTTGTCGGCAGCGATAAGCTTCGTCAGATCTACCGCCTCCGCCCAGTTGACGTGGCTCTCCTCCATTGCCTTAGCATCGTACATATTTAGCACTTCCTTGGGAATCTCCCTCAGACCCATTGCCGCGATGTTGAGTTTTCCATCAGTCAATGCAGTCCTGATACGGTTGCGCAACACATGCTTCGCGTCGGTGGGAGCCTGAGTGAACGGATCTGCTGACATGTCGACCTCCGGCCCTGCTCTCACCATAGGCTCGGTCTGCTGTGGCGAGTCATGCTTGGCCCTCTCTTTCCGCGCTGCAGCTTTCGCTGCGGCAATCTGTTCGCGAAGTGCAGTGGACGAGTTGCCCACTTGATTCGTGTCTGATGGTTTGGTACCCTTTTGGGTGCTTCCACCGTTGTGTGTAGTGAGAGCCGCCTCATTTGTCTTGTTCTCCTTGGGCGTGAAAGCGCCCGCTAAAGCTGGTCGTGGCTTGGTCGGTCGAGCAGCAACAGTTTTGCTCCTACCAGTAGGCCTAACCGAGGCGCGACCGCTAGGCAAAACACCAAATGAGCAATCCGAATGTGACGGTACGGCAGGGGAAGTCCCTGAGCTGTCTCTACTCTGCTGTAGTCTGTTGGTCAATGTCGTGCTCACACTCCGCCGAGCCTTGCTTTCCAGTTTCGGGGTAAATCCAAACCCACCCAACGCGGTTTTGGCAGGAGGTTTGGCGCTCGCCGGCGCCTTTCTGATTGGCGACACTGCCCTAGCATACGGTTTGCTAAATATACCGTCGCTTGTGCCGGGCCTGCTGGAGCTGCTCCCGTTTCGACTGAGTGCGGATGCTGGCCGGGGCGGAGGACCCATTGGCGACCCAGGCGAAAAGAAGCTGGATCTTCGCCGGTCCTTTGGCGTCGCTGGAATGTTCTGCAAGCTCTCTATCGTTCTATCGGATAGGGATGGTCTGGATCGCTTTCGTTGGGTGGACACAATAGGCTCGGAGGTTTCCACGTACGGCAGTGGTTCAAAGACTTCTTCATCTCGAAAGCCTTGCCTGGAGGCGGTACGAAAGCTATCGATTGGGCCAAGCTGATCTTGATTCTCTTCATCATCGGTTTTGGCGACTTTGGGTCCAGTTGGCAGGACTCGTTGCTGCTTTGCTTGCGATGGCGGCCTCACAAGTCCAGCTCGTGGCACCGTAGCCGGCTTGGAAACCTGCCGTGCGCCATTGACGCTGGACGCAAGTGACGAAGGGACTGTGGAGGCCACGAATCCCCGTGAAGTGGCCTTGCCAGGTTGAGGGGCCTGGGGGTTCACGGAGCGGTTCGGGGCCTTTGATGTTGTAGATGTGTTCCTCGCTCCATCGGCGCCGTCCGCCGTCTGTGTGAAGGATTGCGAGGGCCGGCTTCTCAAGACTGGTAATCTGGAGAGCCTGGAGATCCCGGAAGGCTTGTTTGGTGTTGCTGCTGCGTCCATTTTGGGGTATGGTGCGCGTTTGTTGGGTGACACACGCCTTCAGCAACGTGTGTTTCCTCAGATCGCATCGTGAACGTGAAAGGTCCAAGGTTAGAGGACAGCAATATGCATGCGGCACCCGAAGCTAACGCTTTCACTTGCGTTGGAGTGCATACATGTACTGTCTATCGGTATTCCCTCCAGGCTGGATGTTGTTGATCAAGCCTCCTTCCCGTGGCGGACTCAAGTTGATCTGGCCCGTGCGAGTCGTAGCTAAAGTGCGTGCATTAGCGTGACAGGCGTCGTCTGGCCGACAGCGCTTACACGCACGTCCCACGGCACACCAGCCATCTTTTGACCTCACCTCCTCCTTCTGCACCACCACCCCACCTCCTCCACCTTCATACACACTGCTTGCGCGTCGACTGAGCTGTGTGAATCTACATGGCTGATGTGGTATTGCCGTTGTAATAGCGAGCAATACACACGCGCACAAGGCCAGCAGGCGCCAGTCAACACACCACTCCTTGCGACTGGTCCGCGACATCACCAGCAAAGCACAACCGCCGTCTTCGCCTGCGCGGGCTGTGGTATGACATGGCATCGCAAGACCGACACGACTTTACCATACTGCCTCAGGTCTGGGAGCCGGCCACGCCCCGGTCAAGACATGCGACGATGCTAGAAAGCGCCGCCGCGGCGATGTCAACCCTACAGGCAGGCAGAGCCCAGAGTGAAAGCAGCAATATGACGCCGCCGCCCTCCACGCAAGTGCCTTCTCCCGCTCGCACAAAGACACGCACTCCGACCCCGACTGCGTCGCACATCTCTACACCCCCACCGACGGTTGAAGTGTCAAGTCAGGCGCAGGATAAGAGATCGGTAGCTGTGTTCAGTGGCCTAATGTCTGTTGGCGATGTGAAGAACGCGTCACTCGAAGAATTGCGCATCAAGGTCACGGAACTGCAAGCGGCAACGCACGAAGCCAAAATGTCGGCAGCGCACCACAAGCTGCAGTATCAGATGTTGGCAAAGGAGAGCGCAGCGGCGATCGAGCGCATGGCGGTCGAGATACGCATGGTACAGTCCGAGATCGACGTCATTCGAGTCGCCGGGCAAGCGAAGGCCGCAGCTACGCCTGTCCAGCCGTCGCCCGTTCCAGAGGGCATGATCCCGGTGAAAAAGGACCTGTACCAGAGGATGTGCCAGGAACTCCACGAATTGTCTGATGCCAACATGTATCTGCAGAGCGAGTCCTCACAACAGGAGAAGGTGATCACGAGGCAGGGAAACGAGATCGCAAGCTTGTCTGACAAGGTGACCTTGATGAGAGAACGACTTCGCGAAAATAGAGAACACCTCAACAAGATGCGGCACATGGCCGCAACTCCACACACGGATAACACGCCGCACTCGGTCCTCAGTACTCCGCGTCGCACTCAGCGCCATCACGATCAAACGCAGCCCTTCGCTGCGCTGCTGCAAGCGTCCGAAATGGCGAGTCAAGAAGCAGGCCGCCCTCTCGCAGGCGGCAAGAAAGGTCATAGCAGGAACACACACAGCCTGTCGAGTCTACCAGCCACACCCCTTCGTTTCATGCAGCAACATTCTGCCGCGACGGGGTATCACACACCGCAAGGCCGCCAAGCGCCACTCAAAATTCCTGCAACCGCACCCGCACCCCGAACGGGCGTAATGCGCGTACCGGATGTCTACGCCCAGCCCGCTCTGCCCGTCAATTACGGACGTGGCCCGCCGTCTGACGAAGGCACGGTCTCTGCATCCGATCACGACGACGACAGTGAGGCTGAAACCGACATTATCGAGCCAGAGCAAGATCACGAGATTGGTGAGAGCCAAGCGTCGCGCGCTGCGTCGCACATGCTTCGGTCAAGTCAGGAGCAGCAGATGAAGCGCGACATCTTGATGGGAAATGGCATGCTTGGGCAGCGAAGTTCAGTGGCTGACTCGAAAGTGTTGAAGCAGAGTAAGCTTTTCGGTGCAGTTAGGAAACCTAACGTGGACCGTCAAGGCGACGAACCGCCCATGAAAAGAGCACGTATTGCAGAGCCAGCCGCTGTAGGCTTGGGTATTGACGGAGCGAGGGATTGACCGATGTCGATATCTGGACGATCGTGAGTTGTGACTGAATATGATTATGCAGAAATAAACAGCTTGGACCGCTTTAATGGGCTCCTCAAACACATCACCCACTCGCTCTACTCTTCGGTGTACCCCGACAGCAATAAAGCGCTCTCTCGGTGAGGTTTCAAGACTGATTACCTGCAATGGCAGACACTTAACCTATATCCCGCCTGTCATGGCCGATTTCTCCGCCACAAGCCGTGAGCAAGTGGACCCTCACGTGACCGAGCACGGCCTGATGTGATGTTAGCATGTTTCATAATGCTTGCTCGAAGTTCACCTTCTTTTCTCAGCTTCCCTTCAATAAGCTTCATTGTCTTTCTCACATGGTTGTATACAATCCTATTGTTGAGCTACTCAACCCGAAGACAGCTGCAGGATGGCTAGGGAACGAACAATGGTACGCGGCGTGTGCATGCACAACCACTCAAGTGAAACATCGTTGACGTATATCGAAGCAGGTACCGCGCACCGTGTCCAGGATCGCTGTTCGTCACCGTATGGTAACACGCGCTGCTACCACCAACGCAGTTCGCAAAGCTGTGCTGGAAACCAACGAGCTCCTCGAGGCTGTGCTCTCACAACTTCCGATGCAAAACCTTCTCCTTGTTCGCCGAGTCTGCAAAGCCTGGAATGCCCTCATCCTTACCTCACCCAGAATCTTACGCAAGCTGTTCTTAGCTCCAGAGCGTGATACCAAGGAATGGATCATCAACCGCGAAACACGGGTCGTGATGCAGTACAGCGAGAGCAATATCAAGAGATACGGACGGCAGGGATCCGACCGCCAGGGCTCGATCATCACCGGGAAACTCAATCCCTTGCTGCTCACTGGTGAAACAGACGAAGTCAAGAACGCCATGACCCACGAGCAGCGCTACGAACGGTGCGAGACCCTGACCCTGACCTGTCGCCCGAACCTTCGCCTCCTGGGCTTGCCCAACCGCCTGGTACACCGCATGTACGTCTGTCAGCCGCCGTGTATCAAGTTCGATATGTACATTGAGTACTACCAAGCGAAGCCGCGTCGCAAGGTGCCCAGTTTTTGGTCCCCGCCGAAAAAGGTGAGGGTTCTGGTGGAGAACGCGAAGGGTGTGACGTTCGCAGATGTGCTGAGAGGTATGTTGTTCGAAGACCACCCTTTCTCACGCAGAAGGTATACTGACTTTTGCTCGTGTGCAGGCTTCCTCGATGCTGTCGGTCCCGGGACTGCCACCCTACCAAGTACCAAGTACGCCATTCGAAAAGGCCGCAGTTCGCTGTGGTGCATCGGAGTCATCTTCCCAAGCCAAGAAGAGATTGCAACTGTGGAAACCACTGCTTCGCACGACTCCGAAAAGATGGTAGAGGAGGGTGTGGTGTGCGGTTTCATGGAAGAGCCCGAGAGCTTGCAGTGAGCGGTGCGATGTGAGAACTTGGAATCTCGAGTTCCCTACAGGCAGTCTACGTGAGCAATCAAAGACAGGAAGATGATTGCCGACTTAATTATGTGAATTCATGAGCTCGAGCACCGCAGCGCCGATACAGATAGCGGTATTGATAGGAATCCCACACGCTTCTTCAAATGACTTACCTGATCACAAGTCTTACAGTCAGATCGGCCTAAGGTGCAACGCCTGCTGATACATCATATCCAGCACGTCAAACACCTCCTGCGCCTTCCTCTGGAACTCAAACCTCACCTCCGCTGGACACATGGCAAAACGATCGGGATGCCACCTCAGCCTCTCGTCACTGATACTACAGACATCCAGGCTCTGGAAAGCACGTCGGATCGCACAATCACACGCCTCGAGCGAGCGGGCCAGACTGTATCGTTGCCGGGTCCGACAGGTTAGCGAGTGGTGGTGCGGAAATGTGTGGACTGGCGGGGATGGGAAGACGGTCATGGTTGGGTAGGAGGTGAATGCCGCGTCGACTCCCCTTCGCCATTTCTTGACCGGGGTGGAGTCGTCTTCGTTTTCTTCTGCGATGGTTTGCGCGTCGACGCCCGGATGACTTCGCTCCGCCTGGTATTGGTCGTACATCAGTCTCGCGCTCATTTCGTCTTCGCGGGCTTGCGAATAGGCTCGCTCGAGCACCAGGCGGATGCTCAGGGCATCACGGGCGTCTTCGCAGGCTTCTGCGTACTCGGCAGTGGCGACGCGGATCTGGTACGCCGTGAGTCCTTGGGTGGACTCACTGGCTTCTCGGCGGACATCGCTCAAGGTCTTGTATTTGTTCAGGCGAGTGGTGAATGTACTCACTGCTTGGACGCGGGCCTTTTGACACTTTGCGGAGAGGTTGACTGTGTCTGCTGTGGCTTCGCGAAGGTGAGCCAGTAGTTGCGACATCCAAGAGAATTGTTCTTAGCGCAGGAAACACAGAGAGTACAGTTCGTCAACGCACCTAATGAATGCCAACATAACGTCGACCGATTCTGTGCTTCGAAAATGAATATACACTGATACATGGACAAAGACTGCCCACTATTCGAGACTGAATCTGGACAATGGTCTTGTATGACGAGGTGAGGTGCTTTGTTTCCTTTGAGGACAAAGCGGAACAACGCGAACGACAGTGGAATGCAGGATGGGCCATACCTTTCCGGCACCCCATGAGACGGCTTCGTCATGCGAAACTCCGCATGTTGAAAACATCACACGGATAAGAAGACTTACAGCAATATATCTGTATAAGTTTGCAGTGCCAGATGATAGATGTTTTGGATGACCGTGCTGTACTAAGAATTGTCCGGCGCGCAAACTTCGGCCACGCCATCTCGGACTCGGTCGGTCCTGCGACTCTTTGTCCAGCGGATCTCGAACGGTGCAGCGACTACCACCGACACTCATTGCGCTTCGCCGTGCATATTTCGGTCCTCGCACTGTGGGCGATATGGAGAGTTCCCAAGTGTGTGACGGCCTTGCTTCCGTGAGTCTCCGATTTCTGTAAGAGAAGGATTCCATACGATGAGCGTCCGGAGCCATGAGTGCATTGGAGTCAGGAAGATACCTGAAACGTTCGCGCTGGTGAGATTGCTGTTGTCCTGACGAATCTGCTGATTGGATCCAAGCCAAGCCGGTCAAATCTTTCGAGTGATCGCATTGAGAATCGAGCCGCTGTCCCTCGATCGTCGATACCTGCCTCTCCAACGTGCTTCTGCCTGTCTGAGATGCTCATGGATGCTTGGAAGCTTGACTCGGAAGCGCAATGTATATCGACGGTCTCATTGCGAGAGAACTGGCTGTGTTCCTAATCCCTCTGGACTGCCCTCATGGACACTTCCCAGGGTAACTTCGAACATTATAGTCAGATGCTAGGCTCATGATCACAAGTGAACGGGCTTTTAGAGTAAGCGTGCATGTAAGCTAGCCAGGGCGCCGAAGTACAGATCGGCTGCACATTCTTCTCAGACGCGTGAACCGTGAAGCCTTTCGTGTCGTTCATGCTGACTACAACAGTATAAAATACGAGACGGTCGAGTAGCGGGAAGAATAGCGTATGATGACCGAGGCCCACCGTACCATGTCGACTGAGCTTGGATGACTTCTTGTTTGAGTACTATACTCCGTTCACGCACATCAGCGGGTGAGGTTGACATTCCTGCTTACGTAAGCTGTTTGTTCGACGCCCCTGCGCGACACCTGAAGTTCCCAAACCAGGTCCACCTCACGACCATCATGTCTTCACTGATCAGCACGTCCGACATGGACGTTCACTCATACAAGAGGCCGGTCACCAAGCTGACTGAAGCAATACTCCTACCGCTATGGACGCTCTGGTGTCGGTCAGCGGTCAGCGTGGCCATGATGATTGTGCTTCCCATTTGGCGCCGAACCTGGTGCCATCTACGATGTCCATGCCATTGAATACTGTGCATCTCCACAGGAACAGGTCATGGATCAGCGATCGCGAAGTCTGGCGAAGAAAGAATGTGGCTTTGTCTCTAGTAGCGGTGGAATGTACACGCGAGCTCTTCTGCATCCAGCTTTCCAAACAATGGGCCTCAAGCGCCGGCAACCAGGTACACACCCTCAGGTCTCGCTACCGCCTGCATGCATCTGGAAAATCGGCTGCATTTGTCCATCGCAAGGCTGTGAGGTCATCTGGGTAGGCGTGTCAAAGCGAAGTGACAAAGGAGCTCGCTCGGTACCATGAGCGGCCGGAGATCCTTGCAGGCGACAATGAGCCGTAACTACTCTACATCCACCGGAAAACTCCTACTCTCTGTCTCCCGGACATCCATCTATCAATGGATTGTACCTCATAACCGTTGTACAGACTGCTTGCTCATTCCAGGAACACCAAGTCTTGCGGACTCCAAATATCGTCTTCGGTCACAATGTCCACAGCATCACACAGCAGCTTTATGTCGACGACCAAGAAGCTGCACTGGTCGCAGCGCGTTGCGATTGTCAGACACAACCTCCATTCCGCCAGTCGAAGCGGCGACTTCACCTTCTTCAAAACCCTTCAAGCAGCAGGGTTCATGGAAGCGACAAACCACTCTGCCACCTTGTCTGCAGCTCTCGGTGACGATGCAGACAGCGTGCTTGCTGCGATGGACAATCTCAACGAGGGACTGGCGTACGTGCACCAGGATGCGTTCAAGAAGGTTTACGACAGCCTGAAGAACACGATGCGTGATGAGGATAAAGAAGCAGACCTGTCCAAGCTCTACGTCGACATTACGATGCAAAAGAACACGGCCGACATGGCGATCGACAAAATGACGAGCTCCGCGATAGCTTTGATCACCCAACAGCCAGAAGACGCGCAGGACGAGGCCGCCAACGTCTGGGTCACGGGTGCCACACTGATCTCAGACTGTATGGAAATTACGCTGCGGGAGATGGACAACATTGAAAACAAGCTGGACGACTTTATCAGAATGGAGGAGGCTTGGAACAACGTCAAAGCGTCCGTGGTCTGCGCCATCACGGGCCTCAAGGGTGTTTTCTCCCTCATGGACCAAACCAGTCCCCAGTCCGAGAAGCCGAACACACGTTCCGCGAGCATCGCAAGCACCAGCAGCGCCATGCTGCGCAGACTGTCGAACGCCTTCACGCCATCCACGGTACCACACTCGCGCAGTCCGAGCGTCTCGTCGGTACAGTCGAACTTTGCCAACTTCTCTCGCAACGGCTCTGTCAGCTCCCACAGTAGCGCAGTCTATCGCTCGCCCAACTACGTCCGCAACAGCGTCAGCAACGGATGTCCCACGAGCATGCCCACCTCCAATTTCGAGCATCACAAGCTCGGCACGATCCCGCCGACTCCGGCCTTTGAGGAGGCCATCGATCCTTTTGACAACAGTGCGCCCCCTGTGCCGGAAGTTCCCGCGTCGCTAGCAATGTCGACTCGATGAAAGTGGAAGAAGCAGACAGTGGCGTTGATTGCTTTTCAGATAGAAGGACGGCGGCTTGTACATGATCAATGACTTTCCGTATATAAGCTGTTCTCGCAAATATAATGCGGCGCACAATGCCACACACCGTGAACCTTACTTCACTTCGCTGCACCAAAAAAAGCCTGCCCCACATTTCCACCTTCCAGAAACAGCTTCACAACGTGCTGTGTCGTTGAAGACATAGATCTTGCAACGCAACTTACCACATCATCACAACAATCCCGAATGCTTTGAGACAATGGCGCCAAACATATCGATCCGAGAATACATCCGCGAGCTCCCCGAAAACGCCACCGAACCTACCATCACCATCGTGCTCACATCGGCGGAGTCTCGCTTCGTCGATGTGCGGATATACAAAGCAGCCGACGGCGGCGAAGTCGCGCCCGAGAAAGAAGGTAATAATGACTATCCAAATTCATCACATGTATCTAGCCTAACCGCCTAAACCAGAGATCTTACCCACCTCAAGAGCACACTGGGCCTTCGCCGGCACATCTGCAACCTCGCTCCGCACGACGCCAGGAGGCGAACAAATCACGCACTCAGTCTGGCACCACTGGGTCGACAGCCGAACCGAAACGCCCGAGACTGTCAACGATGAAGGCGATCTGTTCCCGCAGGCGGACGGCGAACGCACGTTGGAGAGAGGGAGTGCGGTCGATCCTCGCACGGGGAAAGTCACGGAGTATGAGGAGTGTTGGCGGGATGTACCTTCCGTAGCGGTTCATCGTGGCGACGAGGATGAGGATGGAGGGAAGTTAAGGGCGAATGTGGTGCTGCTGCTTCACGACGAGGAGCACAGGGTGAAGGGCATGGTGGTCCGGGTGGGACAATTTTGTCAGGGGGTTGTCAAAGTTGGCGAGCGGTTTGCGTTGGAGCGGTGGGAGTGGAAGGGCAGAGAGATGGTTCGAGAGGGAGATGACAGTCGGGCGAGGGCGGGAGGGTGGAAGAGGGCGGTACGGGTTGGGGATTGGTGGTTGCCTTGCGGTGCGGCTTTGCGGGAGGACTTGTTGAAGGAGGGTGGAGAGGTGAAGCATCAGGATATGGCGTGGAAGGTTGTGGAGTTGAGCCATTTCTAGATGTGAAGGTTTCAGACCAGTAAACTGGTGTCCACAAGGGGCTTGAGATTAGACCGATCCATCTGTGCTTTCAAACAAGGGTGTTTGTTTTGGCGGTATGGTTGTGGAACACAGTCGATACAGCTGACTTCCATACAGGAGGATTGAGGGTGACGACAACGACACTTCAAGCATGGATACCGACTGGCGTAGTCCCACCAACGCTTAAGCCAGGGTGAATGTCAGCTAGAGGCTGTGTTGCATGCTGCAGACTGACAAGAATATTGAGATAAAAGTACAACAGCGTGCTCGCCGCTTCCTCTATATCTAAAGGAAATTAATACCGACACCAAAACTGAAGCCCTTGCGGCCCTCCTCGCCCTTCCGAACCACAAGCGGCAGACTGAAGTTCAGCTCAAACCTCGCAGCCGGGTGCGCGTACACCAGTCCGACACCGGCCGCGCAGCTGGGCAAGCCATCTCCGAGCTTGTTCACCGTCGCCAGCAGACTACCCTCTACATCGCGCGAGCTCTCCTTTGAGGGATCCGAGGCACCTGGGTCTTGCAGTGCGAGCAAGCGTCCGCCGTTGATGAAAGCTTGGAGTCGCAGCGGCGTCTCCTTGCCTACTCGTGGCAGAGGAAGGAGAAGGGACGCACCGCCGGCGGCATACACATCTCCACCAACGGCATCCTGTCCGTCTCTTGGACCGAGACCTGATAGCCGGAAACCGCGCACGTCGGTAGGTCCGCCGAGCTGGAAGCGGTCGTTGATCCTGCTTTGTGGTGTTTGTTGACCAGACGCTGCTAGAGGGTAGAGTAGACCTCCACGTAGACCGGCGGTGAAGGAAATGCCACTATCGCCACTGATGCCTGGAATAGGTATCGGCACCGCAGCTTGTGATTCCAGCTCGAACTTTCCAAATCCGACGTCACCCTTGAGTGGTCCGAACCCAGCCAGTTCCGACACAGTCTTCAGAAGGTAGCCTCGCGAGGGCATCATCGGGAGATCCCGGGTGTCAACGGACCAAGTATGGGTAAGGCTCGACTTGAAGCTATCGCCAGCATCCGTTCGGATCGTCGGCGATGCCTTCTCTGCCAGACCGGTCACTTGTCGCCAGAGCCCGGCGTACATAAACTCGTGCCTGCTCCGCGATGAAGTATGCCATAACAACCGAGTGTTGGCGCCCTTCAGGACTTCCTCGTGCGAGGCCCAATGCTTGAGCGTACTGCTTGCCAGGCCACCGATTTCGAAGCGCAAATCTGGGTTGGAAAGGATTGGGGTGCCGAACGTCGCGCTGTATGCACTTCGTGTCCGCGTCCCTAGGCTGGCGTGCGCGTTCAAGCTCTCGGCACCACCGAAGATGTTGCGGAGCGCTGCGCTCACATATGCGCTGCCTTCGGCCGTTCCAGCCTCCGTGCCCGTCTTGATGGTATATCTCCCTCGCTCCTTGGCGCTGATGTACACCACATGGTCGGTCGGCGTTGTGGACGCGTCGGTCTGGTCGGGAGTGTCGATGTATGTGCTGATCGGCTGTTGGAAGATGTCCAGCCGGTTCAGCTTGTCCACAGCCCCGCCGATCTCTGACAGAGCTTCTTGGAGCGTATACGTAGGCTGGTCGGGTCGGTTGTGGGAGAGGATGGGGTGGAAGATCTGCTCCAGGAAACCATGGCGGGTGTGGGTCGCATGGAGGACGCGAATGGAGGAGATGGTCACCGGTTTGGTCGATTGTGCGCCGATCTAAACACGATCAACACTCTGAAGAAAACCGCGCCGACAACACATTCATACCAGCTCGGTTTGCCGGGCCTGCGATTTCTCATATTGGGCGTGTATCCGTTCGTTGACCTCGCGTTCGCGCTGCTCGAAGTCCTTGAGAGGTTGCTTGAGGTTGGCGAAGACCTGTTGAGGCGCCAATATCAGCATGGAGATGTACCGGCGTGGATACAATACACTGGATGGTACTCACACCCTCGTCGAGGGGTGGCGACGCCATTATCCCTTCTAATCCGGATTGCAGGTGTTTCCCAATGCTCGGCGAGAAACACTGAGCTTCACCAGCCACAATTACAGATACAGCTTCTAGCACAGCCACATGCTGATGCCTGTGGCTGAGAAACAAAGAAACAACCAACATCACACGCACGTGACCTGTACACTTCAAGGCATAAAGACGAGGATCAGATGAGTTCAGACATATCATATGATACACTGATGTCCAACGTTATGGTTCCACTACCCAAACCAAGTACAGAGCGAATGCAAGCTGAGCAGTGCTCCATGAAGAATAATCCAACCACCGTCTGTCCTATGCCTTCAGCACATCTCCTCCACGACGAGAAGACACCTGTTCATGCTCTCACATCTCGTCCGAGGAAGGTGATGATACAACACGGTACACGCGCCTCTTCCTGTACCGTGCCGGTGATGCTTTGACGGCAGCTATCGGTGTCACCTCACGATCAGAATCCCCAGCTTGTTTCGCCGGTGTGTCTGTATCCGGAGATAAGATCTGAGAGTCCGATGTGCCCGGTGAGTAGTCCAAAGCCAGCACGCTGAAGCGGTTTGACCTGGGGTCTTTACACGGCAGGGTTGGCGAGAAGAGTACGGTCGGCTGTTCCGTGCGCTGCATCTTGCACGGCGATGGACTTTGCTCGGCAGTATCTTGTTGCAGGGAGTTGTACCGCATGTTGCGCTCTGATTGCCGGAGCGCGAAGTCGGTGGGACTACCCATGAGCGGAGCGTCGGCGGAGTCGTCGATGCTGACTGTTGGGAATTGTGGGCGGGAGGGACCCGCATTCTCGTGATTTTCTGCGCCAAGCCAGCACTTGATGTCATTGTTCGAGAACATTTTGTCGACTGCAGTGGGACTCAGGACCATGTCGCCGTGAGAACTGGTGGACTCGCTAGCCAGAATCTCGGCGTGATCGTGATCGTGATGGATGGGCCGTGGAACGAGCGGAACAGGATACGGCGAACCGGTGTAATCGTATTTGCCACTATGCTCTGGTTTGCTAAGGTCTCCTGTGTTATCGGACACCTCCTGTGTACTGGCCTTATCGTAGTCGTTTGCGCTGCCCTGAGCTAGCTTAGGCTGGTGCATGAGTTCCACCAGGCAAGGGGGCATACGTTTCGTAGATACGGTATTCATGTCCTGGGTTGACGCGAGGGTGCCACGCCGAAGGAAACTCATCTGCTCATTCATTGAGCGAGCGAAACCTGGCCTGGAGTATGTTGGGCCAGAAGGGCTTTCGGGGCTCGCAGAGCCTCTTACTACGGCCGGCTGCTGATCGTGCTCTGGCGTAGGAGGCAATTCACCATCGTTGAGGTTGTAATTACAGGGCTGTGCCGTATCGGGTTGGTCGGGCTCGTGCGGATTTGCGTCAGAAACAACTACTTGTCGTTCGGCCTCAGTAAGTTCCTCGTCATTATTCGCGGTGGGGTTATCCACTGGTACGTTGTCTTCGCAAACCCTCTCATCCTCAACTAGCTTCGCACCGTCTGTACCTGATCCAAGCACCAGACGTACAGGACTAGCGGCGACATGCCCGGCGACACTAGATTGTTGGAGCAAGTCCGATGATGACGACTGAAGGTCTCCTACCGGCTTAGTGCGGTTGTCCTCGAGCTTGCGGACAGATGCCAATGGACGAATGTGCCGATCCTTGACCTCACCGGGCTTGGGAAATGCCGCGCCGTTGGCGATTGCCTCTGCAGCCAACACCGTACGCATGCGCAGATCAAGCCAGTGAGCAGCCGACTCCTGCGAAGGAGGTTCATCAACTGTCATGTCCGCCGCGGGAGCCGTGACCTTGGGTCGTAGAGGTAGCCTGACGGTTCTCGTCGGTGAAGGTGGACCGGCTGTCGCGATCGATTCACAGTCCGATTCATATCCAGCGTTGGGTGAGATTGTTCTCTGCAGATTCTTATATGAGGACCGAGCAAGCCTAGCATAATCGCTCGAACCTGTGTCTTGTACTAACTTGACCCGGCGGCCTTGTCTCATCTGGATGTCATCAGATTCTGAACTGTGCAGACTCTGGACGCTGCCCTGGTCCGTGCGTTGAAGCGATTGCGCCAAAGGGCGGCCGACTGGACTCGACATCCCAACGGTGCCAGCAAGAGGCGACAGGTCGCTCTGACTTTCGGTACCCGACACCGGTGCAATTGGGGATGTGACACGGTAGAGCTCTGACATATCGGCCGGACATAAAGAAAGCGTGCTCACAGAGCTGTCGTCGATGCTTGCACAATCAGGCGTGAGATGGGTTGAGCTGTCGGAGGTGGTCGTCGTTGTGCGCACAGCACCACTTTCAGCCCGAGAAGCAGCAGTCGCTGGACGGTCCGAGGTACCATGGTCTAGGTTGCAGGCCCGTGGCGCGACGTCCACGGGGTCCACAATGTTGACCTCAGGAGATTCAATCACTGACTCGATGTGACTCGACAACGTGGTAACCGCTTCCGTTATGGCATCCAGAGAGCTCATACGGCGTGGTGCTCTTGCGCTTTCCAGCTCGAGTGACGCCGGAGCCTCAACGCTACGTTCGAAGACATTGGTGTCGGTCTCCAATGCGCCGTCGACCTCGAGAGGCATGTTCGTACCCGGCATGGGTGTTGACGGCGATTGTGGCGGACTGTGTGCTGGGGGCGCTTCCGGGACATGAAGATTGTGCTGAAGCGCCTCAGGGCGATGATTGCACTCATCAACGCGCGATCTTCTGCTAAAGTTTTCCGGGATGTGCATGCGTCGAGACATCGGGACTCCAGAAGTAATGTTATCTGGGTCGGTAAGCTTTAGGACGGAGTTGCTTGGCTCCTTCTCCGGCGATCTACCGAACATGTCCGACATCATGAGGCCAGACGAGCCAAAGTCAAGATTCAATGCTGGTGCCGACGACGGAATGTCGATTGGTGCCGATGGTTGCGGCATCTCTTGTTCCACTTCCTCCGACGGGTATTGACCTTCTGGCGTCGCTGGCCTCTTCAAGTTCACCATATAACTCAGCCCTTTTAAGCTTCCAACAAGGGTGCTGGCTACGCTAGCGCGCCTGTTGTGCGTGTGCGCTGCGTCCGAAGCTTCGTTCTCGTGAGCGACGTCGCTGAAGTCGGCAGAGAATCGCTCCGGTCCTGCAGCACCCAGAACTTCGCCTTCGGATGTATAAGTGATGTGGTTGAGACTGCCGCGTTTCTTCTTGCTTGCATGGGTTCGGAGGCGCCAAGTAGAGACTGCATTCTTGGGAGAGAACGTGTGGCTTCGTCCTTTAGCGGACGGAACAGGGGTGGCATTACCCGCTTCTTCGGTTGAACGACGATTACCGGCGTCAGTGTACGGTAGATTGCTATAGCAGTCAGCACAGGCGGAGGATTCTTGCGCAGAGTGAAGTCACATTTCCAATGGATCTTTCGCGACTGCCTCAGGGATAGAGGTTTCGCCTCTGATTGAATCAAGGCCTGCTTTCACTGAAAGTACGCTTCTTTGACCAAGTGCCCGAACGTTGTCAAAGAAGCCTGATTTCTTCTTCTTCCTGAGGGTCGCCTGCAGCGCCTCTCGGGCTGGTGACACCTCATCACCTCGCTTCGGCGGCGAGTCGCTGCTATCAGCCATGTTACTGTCGATGTGGGCGATGATATTGGACGAGCGGTATGAAGAAAGGATTGCAGTGGATCTTTACATATGTAGTCTGGAGTTGCGACAAAGTACGATGTAGCCCATACTTGCCTTCACATCAGCGCATCATTGGATACACACGCCCGACCTCCAGCAGAAGGAGGCACGAGGCACAATACCGCAAGAGGCGCAGTGTCTCGCAGCCGCATTCTCTCCACAGCACACCAAGCGCCTTCTCACTCACAAGTAGTTTGTTCATGATGCAGGAAGTGACAGACGGCTCGCAATCGAGACGCCTCCTCGATAGAAGTTGACAGAGGTTCCCGTACACATGTCCCGAGTGTTTTCGTCTCGATGTGGCTCACCATTGAAATTGATTCGGCCATAGCCTGGTAAACCACAAGAGAGCATCTTCTTTGAGGCAATGGGAACATTGAAGCTGATGAAGTGTCGTTGAGGTTTATTTATTCGGAACGTAATACCGTATTGCAGATTACCTAAGCTTCCGAATCTGGATACAGACAAGCTCCGGGAGTTGCCGAAGCACGAGCCTCTCACAAACGCGACTTTCGCGAAGCTACATGTATACATGTACACACACATGTGCTCTTCGATCCGCAAACTACGTCCTACGACCAGATTGATGCGCGTGTTCCGAGCAGGACACTCCGTGCACATCTTCCCTACCTCGTCCTCATAGTCCTCTCGACTCCAACATGGCGAACAAGAAAACGGCAGCAGCGCTGTCGTTCGACCAGGCTTTGCAAGAAAGTACGTTTCATGCTCGCGCGCTTGCCCACCGCTGTGACTGACGATCGGAAGGCCGCAAGGAGCGCAATGCGAATTTGGCGCAGGACATGCTCGGTACGAACCCACAGAAGCTGGCGCAAGAGTTGCTAGGCAAGAACCGTCGCCCGAGCACACCGCGAGCGACACCCACGGGACCCTCAAACACGCTTGCCAGCAGAGTCGGCATTACCAAAGTGCGCAATCCACTGCTGTCGCAGGGCGCTCTATAGACATTGTCTGACCTTCATCAGCAGCGGAGCAGCTCACTCCCACGTTCGCACACGGCACCACCACGCAACACCGCCGCGCCGCGGAACCCTCGCCAAGCTTCCCATCTCAGCAGACCTCCCATCACAGACGATTACCGTCCGAGTACGAATCCCCCCAATGCTCTTACTTCAGAGCCCGTCAGCGATGCTAGAAACAACGGTTTCACAGGGCAGGGCGCGGTGAACGGCGGCCCAGGGCTCAACATTCGAGGTGCCGCTGGAGGTCCGTATATCGTACGAGCCTCCAACTTCGCCCCTGGAACCACCGCGGCAGACATTGAAAGCGTCATGGCGAACGTATCTGGCCATATGACATACTGCAAGCTCGTTGCGTCCACCCCGACCGTCATTGCGGAGATGAGTTTCCCCGACCGGACTGGTGCGGATGCTGTCATCGAGGTGTTCAATAATCATAGGGTATGGAACACTGAAGCGGTGCGAGAGAAACGATTGCTGACTTTGATCAGGCTGATGGTCGTATGCTCTACGTCTACTATGTAGACGGCAGCGTCGCGGCGCAGACCGCCGCACGAGACCAACGGCAACCCGTCGTTGCAGAGACACCGATCGCGGTCGTTGACACGGTGGGTGACGATACGATGGAGGTTGACGAGCATGCTCAGGCACGCGAGGTGGAAAACAGACAGCGTGAGGAGCGTCGCAGCCGGGACGATCGCGGCCCCGCAAGGGAACCCTACTCAGCACCAGCACCGAGATACGACTACAACGACCGTAATGGACAACCATCGGCCGATGATTACTACAGATCGCAGCAGCGCTCGGACCCGGAATACCAAGTCAACAGGGATACTAGGGATACCAGGTACGGATTCGGTGGTGGCGGGTTCGGTGGTGGTAATCGGTACGGCGGTAGAGGAGGTCGGTACAGGGATGAGGGTAGGATGTACTCTGACCGCATGAGGCGTGGTGGTGGGCAGAGCTACAGGCCGTAGTAAGGCCTGTCGGTTCACAGTTCGCATATACAGCAAGACGTGTAGGTTTGTGCATTATCAGGGTGGCTGGGTTTGACGACGGCACAAATTGGAGCGTCTAGATGAGCAGCGCCAATGATGGCGGCTCAAGGTTGCTATTGTTCTTAGCAATCGCAGCGTGTATGAGCAGATACCCTGTACCATTTTGCGATACTTGACATGTGTTCTTCGATTCATCCCTACATAGTAGAAATGAGACTTGCAGTACACGTGACCAAGAATCACCCGAGTTTGCCCCTCAGGCTTCACGGCTTCGCTTCACTCCAACCTTGACAACCGTCAACATTCGACCTGTGATGTGCGAACCCGATTCCAGCACGTAACGTGTGTATGGAATCAACATTCCCCAGAAGGATGGCAGAGACCGCTCAAGACACGCCTCAAGCAGTAGAGCAGCAGCGACAATGGAACAATGAGCAATGCGAAGAAGCTCTGGCTCACCTGGAGCGACTGCAGGAACAGGTAATTTCTAGAAGGCGTTCGTCAAATCAACTTCATCCCGACTGCTGGCTAACAGATCACCGTCCTAGCTCGACTCTTTACGCTCAACTATTCCGTCGCTCGTCTCCCCGATCCTGAGGCGAAGCGGGAGCAAAGCGCAAATGTTCACGGAGATCAAGAGATCCGCCATCCAGTCTACCGATGAACTCCGGACTTTCCGTGAGGATTGGACGTCCGAGCACACGCAAAGTCTGTTTGCGAGAGCGAGTGAGAGTCTCAAGGCTGACGGGAATCTGTCAAAGGCAGCCGCCGTGGCGAAGTATGGGTGGGCTGAGAAATCATGATGATGAGGAAACGCGATCTATTGAATGTCTATTCCAATCTACACGCCATCAAGAAAAGAGAACTCACGCCGACTGAAGCTGTCCACCAGCCGCCATACTTTGCTCACCGCCGCGGCCGACCGCCAGGGTCCCTGCACGCCTGCCACGGCACCTTACTCCACCAAATCCCATTCACGTCCTTGATATTCCACGGCCTCAGATCATCACGCCTCGCCCCCTCCCGCCACTCCGCATCCCTCCACACCCGCTTCGGATGCCACATGACCCTCCCATAGCTCTCGAACTCCCGATTGCGGAAATTGTAGAACGGCTCCCGCCACCGCTTCTTCCGCGAGAACTTGGTCTCCATCACGGGCTCCGTATCCTGAAACCGCCAATCCTTGTCATACACCTCCCCATCCTCCATCTCCTCGCGCGACAACGGCCACCCCGTCCACTGGTCCCGCCGCGGCCGATCGCGCATCAGCGTGCGCTTGTCCCCGCTGATGGTCACGAAGACATCCGCGCCTTCGTGCGTGAGCGCGTCCTTCAGCCTCCCCGTCCAGCCGCCGCGCTTGCCGTCGTGCGGTCGGGTGAAGTAGTACTTTGGCCGGAAGTTGTGCAGGACGTGGGGGCCCTGGTGCCAGACGCGCAGGTAGGGGTTCCATTCGCGGAAGGGCATCTCCCGGGGTGCGTGGCGGCGGTGGCCGACGTCCGGTCCTGGTCGTCGCCCGAGCCATAGGTTGTCCTGGTACACCTCCGCTTGCGGGTAGTTGACTGGCTTGTACCGTGCGTACATGGTCGAGCGCGGATGTTTGTCGTTGGCGGTGGCTGCCGCTGGGATGACGAGGAGCCTGCCTGGAAGTGATGGAAGGTAGCGGAGGAGGCTGCGTCACAAGCGATATAAGACTGTAGAGCGTGAGAGACTCCTGGACTAAGTAGGTCTGGACTCTCGCTGTACTGAGATTGCTACAACAAGCAGATGTCTTCCCGTGATGGCGCAGATAAAATTGAGTCATTGTTTTCCGCAAACACAACCAAACTCGTTGTGAATGAGCCAGAAGCATGACAATACGCCGTTTGATCTTCTTCCACACGTACCTTACAACTGAAGAAGTTTGTTAGGCCTAGATCGAGTTTCCGTTGCGTGCTGTGAATACAAACATGGTCTACCGCGCAGATCTGGAGATACAACAAACGGATGAGCAAAGGCGTAGCTGACTGACTTTACCAGGCCACAGATACAAAAATCTAAACAAACAATGCCACTGTGCATTGCGCTGTGCTGAGGCAACCTCCAGCTATATGCAGCCTTTACCCTGCCATCGACCACCATGCCATCAAGAGCAAATCACCTCTGCCTGAAGCCTCCCAACCCACGACCCATACCTGAAATTAGATCTAGTACGCTCCCAAATCCTGCCCCGCTCTAGCCAGCGCCTCCCACGTCCGCCCAGGCAACCTATACCGAATCAACCCAGCAAACACCATGACATCCTTGGCCGTCTGGAGAAAGACGTCGATGGCGTCCTGCGACGTGCCGGCGTCGAGTTCCTGGTGCCGGAGTCGCTCGACCTGGTTGCTGCACGCCACGACCGTCCATAGCATGACGTGGGCGACGGTGCGAGCCAGCACGGCGGGCATTTCGTTGAAGGCTTGGGCCGTGGCGCGGATGGCGGAGATGTTGCCTTCGGCTTGTGTGGGGAGGAGGCGGGATTCGGTGACGTACTGGAGAATGATATTGTCAGTGGAGGTTTTGATGGAATTGATGTCTGTACGGGGGTGTAGTAGTAGACAGAACTTACGTCGACGACGAGGGGCCATTTGGAGGCCTCCAGCGCGCGACGAGCTTCGGCCAATTTTAGTAGGACTGTGCAGACGTCACGGTTCGTGGACCTGATCTTCTCGTAGTACATTGCGTTGTTGCCGTACAGCGTCGTCATGTTCTTTGCAAGGTCGACTGGGTCATCGACAGCGGTCAGGCTGAGACTGCCTTGCGCGTGTTCGGGTGCGTCCTTCTGTCCGGGCTGGGTACGAGGCTTGAGAGGCGTCAAGCGCGCAGACTGCTCGCCCAGCTCTGTGGTGAGCGCGAGGGAAACGGCCTCGTTGACGACCTGGATCACCTTGTCGTAGTCTTCCGCAAGGTGGAAGAGGAGAGCGGCATCGGTGACGCGGCTCTGCTGTTCGGCCGTCCGTGCCGCGACCAGAGTGATATGCTTGAGAAACTCTTGCTCGTTATCTAGTTTGATGAGCTTGAGGCGCTGCTCGATGGCACCCTTGATCCGTTGTCCGTCAGAGCGGATGTCTCCGAGAAGTTGTGCAAACTCTCGCGTTTCGAGAGTCACTTCGATGAGAGCTTGGTAGCACAGCTCACGCTGAGCTTTCCCGAGCTCGCCGGTCAGATCTGAGTTCAGACAGATCAGGGTAAGGTAGTCCACTGCAGCGGTGCTGTCGGCGGTGCGGAAGTCGCGGGTGTAGAGACCGACCATGCTACCGAATGCGACTTGAGGCTGTTGACGGGTAGTGAACGTGAGCAAATCGTCGCTGCTTGTGATATCGCTGACGCGCAAAAGGCCGTAGAAGTCGAGTGCTACAGCGAAATGGGTCGCGGAAACGTAGTTTTGCGGGTACAGGTCCGCCACAGCTTTCTCAAACATACCGGCCAGGATCTGCATAAAGAAGAAGGTCGTGGGCGCGTTCGCGATTTCGCTGCCGGCGCCGAAGTACCTTTCGCCAATTTCTTTGATGGAGTTCCGAAGCTCATCGAGGCCAAAGGCCTCATGCGCAAATTCATCGACACGAATATAGTCGCGAGCCATGGAGAATTGGAGCCAGATCCAGTCAAACATGTCATTGGTGATGTTGTCGAGACTACGACGATTGAGGTCGCACCGGCCAATGACCTTGTAGCAGATCATGCGGTATGGGTCGATTGAGTCTTCCGGCGCGAGGCGCTGGCGCTGCGAGAACTCGTTGTTGATCGCGGTCTGCATGTCTGGCGGCAGACGATGTTCTTCGCTGTTGACGTAGGCGCGCAGGTAGCGCACAAACGAGCGGTCGATCTGCCTGAATGGTCCCTGGTTCTCTTCCACGTAGCCAAGTGCTTCTTGGTACAGCCCACTGCGGAGCATGTAGAAGAGGACCGCCCAGCAGTAATCACCGTTGATCTCTTGCAAGTTTTCATGATCAGGACCCAGCTCTTTGCGCGCAGCTCTGACGCGAACATAGGCCTTGACTTTCGCTGCCGGAGTGGGAACACCGCCAACGTTGGCTTCACGCGGGTTCTTCAGTACTGCAAATTCGAGTTGACCATAGAAAAGCTCCTCCAGGAACGTGCGCGATCCGTTGAGGATACGCTTACCGACCGCGATCGCGATATCGCCCTTGGCGTTCGCGGTATCATCAAGATAGGCCCCAGCATACTGACGCTCCTTCACAGCGCCAGGACCCGAAGCGTTCTCTTTCGTCGCGTCTTCACCGGTGATGTGCACAAGTGCTTTGTATGCATTGACCAGCATAGAGGTGTCTTCATTCGAGGGCTCAGCTTCAACCTCGGAAAACCTGTGCATGATAGGGAAGGCCTGCTCCTGAAGGCGCGCTACGTTGAGCTCCTTGACTCTTTCCGCATACTGCTCCTGCTTCCGACGTTGAACGCGGTCTTCCGGGGCTGGACGCATACTGCCGTTGGGCAGCTTATCCGCAACGTCGCCGAACACGCTCTGACGGGCGGCTTTGGTACCCGGCACTCCGATGATTGACTTGGTCATTCCTGGCAAACCGAAAGATTGGCCCAGGGTAGAAGCACCGGGTACATGACCGCGACGTGATGATCGAGCGAAGCCGCCTGTCTCGCGGAGGCTCGAGTTTCCACCAGCGTCGTCAGCCTGAGGCTTCTTCAAACCAAAGTGCTCGAGGATATGCTGACGGTGCGCATGCCAGTCGACATCATGCAATTTTTCGTCGATCATCTTGTCAAAGTCCTCTTGCGCCTTTCTGACGGTGTTTTGCCACATCTTCTCAAAGTTGGTCTGATGGTAAGCAGCAAGTGAATCCTTCACGCCTGAGAAGTGGGCATAATCCGTCTGCTCCGGTGGAACGTGTGATCGTACCGAAGCCGAAGTGGCAAGCTCTTCAATGTCGCGGAGAGTTCTGCCTGTGTTGACGCCAGAGGCCGCCAACAGCGAATGCGACCTGCCATCACCGCCCCGGCCTAAACCTGCCGACGGCCCACCCTGACCAATGTTCCTGACCTTGCGCGAGATATCGTTCAAGCCCAGCTGCAGCTGTGGCAGTGGGTTGAGTGCACCGGCGTTATCCTCTACCGGTCTCTTCTTGTTCTTCTCCAGCAAGGCCTGGAAGTACGCTGGTTGCGGAGCCGGTGCGTCCGGATGGGGGATGCTGTCGACCATCGCTGGTTCCTGAGCCTTGCTGCTCGGAAGAAAGTTTTGTCCGAAGACCGAAGCATTGCCTTGCACTTGTCGTTGCGGCTGCTGGTTTGCTGTAGAGGCAAACAGGCTGTTGGAAGGCTGAAAGGATGGAGCGGCCGTCGCGGGCTTTGCGCCGAACAGGCTGGTGGTTGAAGGTGCCGTTGCATTGGAGCCTTGCAGTGTCGAGCCAAACAGAGAACCTCCCGACGGTGCTGCCGTATTAGATGGTTGCAAAGTTGCGCCGAACAGACTCCCTCCGGATGGTGCTGAGGTTGCCGCGGGTGGAAACAAACTTGCGCCAGATGGTGGTGCGGTAGACTCAGTCGCTTTAGGACCCAAGCGGTCGAAGAGGGAAGCCATAGCGCGACGTGCTGCTCTCGTGCAGTCAAGGAGACACGCGGCGCAATCGGGTCAGCGGCCTGAAGGGTGTTTTATGTTTTTATCGTCCCTCTACAAGGCCTCTGCAGACGCGCTGGCTATCCGACGCGCATTGGCCAATAGACAGCTTTCGGGAGCAGCCGTCGAGTGGCTGAGTCAGGATTGGCTTCGTTTTCGCGTGGGCGAGGGGTGAAGTTGTATGAGATTGAAACATGACAGTTCCTACATGAAGATGAGACCACGCAGCTTGTTTTAATACGGGTGGTCGATCACATTCGCTGCTGAGGTGACCGGGGACAGCCACCGGGTCCCGACACGTCAGCGGGGACATGGTGCTACATCCGGTCGAGTGCGGTGGTTGAGGGCATAGAACAGACAGCACATGGAGTGTCACCCGATATAAACTCGAGAAGTAGGTACAGCAACACGTCCCCCGTTGAGCAGTTTCGTCATGCAAATCGTACAAGTCTATACCATCATTCATACCTTGTTCGGATCGCTCGTCACCGTCATATCCACCATCTTCGCATCGGCCTTCTTCCTAAACTCCTGGATCTTCCCCATGAAGCCATCATCGCCCGTCTTGTTCGGCTGGTGATCCCACTCCTCCTCATGGTGCTCAATCATGCCCTGACCATCCATCTTCAGGGTGACCTTGCTGTTCACCGTCTTCTCCGGCGTCTTGCTCCCCTTGAACACATAATGCTGCGTCAGGTTCAAGACGATGCTGTTCGCCGCTTTGGCGTCTTCGAGAACCTCGCACTTCTGCGTGTCGGAGCGCTCGAAGAGTTTGGGCATGCCGTTGAACTGCGACTTGATGCTGTCCAGACCCTTGGCGATGGAGACCGGGTCGTGGAAGACGGCGTCGGAGCGGTAGTGCGAGTAGGACTTGTCGGATGGTCGCAGCTGGTAGAGGGAGAGGACTTCGTCGATGATGGTTTGCTCTTGGCTGCTGGGCTGGCGGGTCTGCATGGTGGCCATTGTGCGTTTGCTGATGTTGAGTGCAAAGCGTGGGAGGGTCTTGAACATGGAGACATGAAATTGAGGACTTGTGAGAAGGATCAGGAAAGGAGACAATTACTTATTATTGTTAGGAGGGTCCGCATTGTCATGATGATATAAGGGAAGCGTTTCGTTGCATCCGGTCCTGTGATGGAGTGTACGACGTCATTTGATGGTGGAGGTGGACTGGAGGTGGAGTGTCTGTCTCGTGTGCGAATCCTCAGCATCATCAGCCATATTGGGAGAGGACAGACGTCGGGTGCTATCAGATGCTCACGTCCTGCACCGAAGACCACCTGCACTCTTGGGGGAAGAAGTTGAAGTAAATTGCGGAGTTAATCTTTGAAAGATACCTTCCCTGTATGGAAGGGTCGTGCCTTGTAGGTAAGCAGGTTGAGTAAGGTACAGGTAGGACTCCCTCTCATGGCGCGACATCTGCTATAGCGTCCTCAATGGTTGTGGAATCGATGGCAGCGAAGGGCTGTAGGTGCTCCAATAACCTTCAGGCAGCCGAGCACTGTAGGCTCGAGAGAGGGAATTGTAGGATGGAACTGCGAACGCTGAAGCAAACACTAGACCAATCTTACAACGTTGACCGAATGCGAACAGGGTATCATGCAAACAAAAGACACAAGTCAACACCTTAAGCTAGCCTTCCTCCTTCACAGCCGCCCTTCCTCTCCTCCTCCGAACACTGTCTCGCCGACTCGCCCCGCTCTCCATGCTAGTCCCGAGACCCGAGTCGAAAAAATCAACGTCTTCATCCTCATCGTCTGCCTCAGCAGCTCTACCAGGAGTCCCAGGAATGTAAGCGACAGCGGCCTCCTCTTCCTCCTGCTTGATCTTCGGACTGGTGTATCTCAGCGCCTGCCGCCCACCCAACGTCGGGAAACTGCGCTCCGTCTCAGACATCCTAGCATTATCGGGTTCGGGCTCCTCTTTGATGCGCTCAGCGACTTCATGTACCTCCTCGGCCTTCGTCTCTGCTGTCCCAGTGAGGACGAAGACGGCCAGCGCGGCCCATGCAAGTCCAGCAAAGATCACCTCCGTCACCCAGAAGCCACCGACGAACAAGATCGCGCTGATGACGCGGTGGTTGTACATCAGCCATCGCAGGCCTCGGAACCGCGCGCGGAAAATGACTTTGGCGGAGTAGATCTGCATACCATGCGTACTCTGAATTTCCAGCTTCAGCGTGGACGGGACGTTGCGCCAGCCTTTCGCGAACTCGACGCTGTCGAACATGTTGACATGCAATCGATCTGCTTCTTGGCGCCAGTTGAGAAGGTACCAATGCAGCTCTGTGATTTTGTACGCCAGCTCAACGATCGGAGAGCGGTAGGGCAGTATAGCAGGTCGCCGAGAGCTAGCAAGTGGTGTCTGCCCTGCAATTCCCGGTACACCGTTGGCGCTGCCTTGTATGGCATCCATGATGCTCGCGCCCTTCTCTTGCGGGGCGTACATATTGACCTCGAGCATGAAGTTGCCGGCGTCGGTATTGTTCGGCGTACGCGGCACATCGAGCTCGACAGCCACATCGTACCGCAGCGTGCTCACAATGTCCGGTGACAGCGTGACCGTTCCGTACGGATATGGACTCGCGCTTCGAGCCAGGCCCAATTGGCTCTCGGATGGGTTGTAGACACTGTCGAATTGCAGGTGTATCGTCCGCTCGAAGCCGATGCGCGGGATGTAGGAGAAGTAGAAGAGGGTGTAAGCTGTAATTGCGAAACCCAGAAGCAGTACGCCGGTGGAGATGACCAAGAAGGTGGTGAGGTAGGCGCGGCGAGCGGGCTTGGACAGGATGATGTTGAAGGGTTGGAGGACGATGCTCTGCTGGTGGTTAGCATTGATGGATGAGTTTGAACTCGAGCCGGTATACGCACGGTCAGAAGGCCAATCAATCCTTTTGACGATTCATCCTCATCCCTCGTCTCGTATTTCGAGGCCATAATGCTGCCCTCCCTCCCAATGCATTGTGTTTGTTTGAGGGAGTCCACACTGTGGCATTCACGTGCGTCGCTTTGCGGAAGACAAGCTTGCGTACGTAAGCAATGGCTAATGCTTACCTAATGTACCTAGTATGGTCGGCGACTGCGCTTCAACCTAAGCGTAACATACATGTATTTGTATGTAGGCCATTGGAATACTCAATCTTCACGGACTGTTCGCGAATCGACGGGCACCGTATGCTCAAACGAGCAATGTCGTCCGCCCCCAAGCTGAACCCGCGCAACTTCCCGCGCCCACCGCTCTGCGAGAAAAACCCCAGACACCTGCAAGTCAGATGGAACGAGCAGGTCATCGCGGACACGAAAGACGCGTACTGGGTGCTGGAAACGCACCATCCGCCAACATACTACCTGCCTCCATCATCACTGAAAGTGTCGCTGTCACCCTCGAGCAACTCCTCGTACTGCGAGTGGAAAGGTCGGGCGAAGTACTTCAGCCTGACGAACCCGAGTAAGCCGGACGAGGTGGTGAAGAATCGGATCTGGACGTACGAGGCGCCGACGGAGGGATTCGCGCCTATCAAGGGGTATCTCAGCTTCTACGCGGGACCGTGGGATTGCTATGTGGATGGGGAGAAGGTGGAGGCGCAACCGGGTGATTTCTATGGAGGTTGGATGACGAGTGATATCGAGAGGAGCTCGGTCAAGGGTGGGCCGGGGACGTGGGGATGGTAGGGTACTCTGGATCTTGCTGTGTACATTATTCTAATCGCGGCACGATCGATCGATGCTTTACTCTATGCTCGCATCCTCTTCCTTCGCGAGCTCGATGACTCCGCAGAGGTGCTATGTGCATGGAAAAGCCTCAGGTCCCGATGCCTTAGAGCGTGTATGAGCGAGTGTTGTTCTCGGCTACGCTTTCGACTCGGATTCGCTTTAATGGCAGGGGAAGGTCCTTGCCTGGTTTGAGATCGCGAGGAGGTAGAGGCCAGGTCATGGTAGATGATTCAGGGGTTTTATGGCAGTCATTCTCTCCGGTGAGGTCCGAAGAGCAATCGAAGAACGCCTCCTTCTAAGTCTACTGCTATTGAAATGTAGTCCGGCAGATGCTCATACGAGACGAAGACAGCGATACTGCTTGCTTGTGTTGGTAGACCACGATCTTGCATCATCTATCCGTTCGTCGATAATCATTCTACCTATATTGTGTACGATGAAACAGCAACAATCCGCCGCCCACGTCAGCATCCCTTTATACACCCCGTGCAACAACAGACCTTTGCCACCACTCGTCCCACTCAACAACCTTCTTCTCCCTCCTCGCCTCCTCCGCGGCAAACACCGCCATATGGCTCCTGACAGCGTCATCCAGCGAACAACCCATAAACTCCATCTGCGCCTGCTGAACGTCCATCGTTCCCGCCATCACGGCCGTCACGGCCTTGACGTATTGCTGCGTCAGACCATCATCTCCGCCTCCGTGATGGCTGTTTTTGGGTACCTCGGGATGATGTGTCCGCGTCGTATCGGTCGGGAAAGAATTGACGGTGATGCTCTTGCTGTCGTAGGAGATCTCACCCTCCGTGCCGTAGACACGACCTCGGCGTTCGCATTGGGAGAGGGTCTGGGCGATCATGTGGAAGCTAGCGGTCTTCGCTCCGATGCCGCTCCCGTCTTTCGCCGTCTCGTCCCATTCGATGGTGACGGTCTGGTCGTCGCACACGTCGTTGTCGCTTTCCCAGACACATCGGCCGAACCACGGTCGGTTCTCGATGTCGGCGGCCGGCGTGTTGCGCGCATCGTAATCTTCTGACAACGTGGCCATCAGCGCTCGTTTGGCCTTTTCGGGGCCTTCCGTCTTGAGGATGTTCTCGACTTCCGGGTTCACGATCTCGACCGGCCACTTGGCGTTACCTTTGGCCAGGTGTCGCTCGTAGTAGGTTCGTTTCGCGGAGTACATGCAACCATCTTGTATGGGGCAGGAGAGGCAGTTGGTGGCGCTGCCTGCCTCCTTCGGCTTGCGACCTCGATTGAACTGCTTCAGACTGCCCATACTCGCGACTCGAGCGGGCAGATGCGCGGGCTTGTCTGCGCCATCCGTCGAGCATAACAACCACAGTAGAAAGTCGATATCGTGACAACTTTTCGTCAACAAGCTCGGCGCGCTCGATTTCTCCTTGCGCCATTGACCACGGACGTAGGAGTGCGAGAAGTGCCACCAGCCGACCGGCTCCACGTGCTCAATGCTCAAGATGTCACCGATGACCCGCTGCTCAAGAAGGAGGTGCCGGAGCAGCATGTTGTGCGGGCTGTACCTCAGCACATGCCCAATGGCGAAGATCCGTTGCGGATAACGCTGCAAGCAACGCTGGATACTGAGACAATCCAACAGCGTCGTAGCAAGCGGCTTCTCACACATGATGTGCAGGCCCAACGGCGCGAGAGCCTGGACGATCGGGAAGTGTAGCTCATCCCGCACACACACGAAGACTCCATCGACGCGAGGAGAGGTCTCGATTCCGGCCGTGATGTCTTTCTGTCGCTGCTCCTCGAACGCGACGAAGTCTTTCCAGTCCTCGAACTGCTGTTCGGGTGATGGTCTACTGTCAGTACTCCAGATGTAGTTCGTACAGAATTGCTCTCGTTTGAACCCGACGGGCTCCACCACCGCTGCTACTGAGCCCAACCCAGAGCGCACGATCGCGGCCGCGTAGGCGGTACCTCTTGACCCTGCACCGATGATCACGAAGCGTGGGTTTCCGGACGAGCGGTCGGCCGTCGTGCGCGCAGTGCCACCAAGGGATGTTTCATCACTGTCAAGGAGAGGTGCCATGATGAATGGCGACTGAACAGATTCTACACTATCTTTCTGATGAGAAACGAAGAAGAGGAGGTCGAGGCCTGATATACTGTAACCCTGAGGTCCAATGTAACCCAGGCCTGCATGTAACTCCAAGGCGCCTGGCTAGCTGCGGGGTCTGGCGATAGACAGCTGCTTCCTAATTGGGACTGGCGAGCCCCGCTTACATAAGGTCGGGACCCTTGCACCTCCCGTCCCGAGCGGTCGTTGTCGTCGTAGATTCATCTCCGACTAGAAACATTGATCAAGTCTCTCTTACCTGGCCGTATACTTCGAGATCTGCTTCTCTCCAGCACCCACTGCTTCCACTTCGAACACAGAAACTTCATCCCGCCAACGATGGGTTGGTTTTGGGCAGAAACTGTACCAGCGCAAGCTGTCGCCCCTCACCCTCTTCCGAAGTCCTCAAGCCTCGAGCCTCCAGTATGCGATCCGAAACATGTCATGATCGCACCGCCACTGACCGTCGTTAATAGCCAGCATGTCCTATGCACAAGACATCCACCTCGATCCCACCTCCACCGCCGCCGCAAGCGTCCCCCGAGAGCGCGAGCACCGTTGCGCCGTCCTACATATCCAAACTCAACCCGCTCAACTACATGCCAAGCAACATCTCAAACACTCGCGACAACAGCGCCCAGTCCGTCAGCCTTCCTCTTGACCGCGAAGCCTCCACCATCCCTCGCGGCGACGGCACCGGGACGTGGGAGTATCCTTCGCCACAGCAGATGTACAACGCCATGCTCCGCAAGGGGTATACAGACACACCCGCCGAGCATGTGGAAGCCATGGTCGCCGTCCACAACTTCCTGAACGAGGGCGCGTGGGAAGAGATCCGTGAATGGGAGAGGCGATTTGGCGGCGGGCTGAGCCGGGGCTGGGAGATGTGTCGGAAAGGCGAAGAGGGCGCGGCGAGACAAGCTGCGTTAGATGCGATGCGAAACGGAGGACGAGATCAGAGCGAGCCACAGTTGTTACGATTCATGGGGCGTCCAAACGAACCTACGCCGAAGGCCCGAATGCTGGCCTTCATGGCCCGGATCTATCCCTCACAGTTTCCGGACAACCCGCCGTTCGACCGACACGACTGGTATGTCCAACGATATCTCTCGGACGGTCAGAAGAAAGAGGTGCGCTACGTCATCGACTACTACAGTGGCCCACCCGAGCCGACTGGCGAGCCCGTCTTCTACTTGGATGTCCGTCCGGCCGTTGATGGACCGACGGCCGCGTGCGAACGCATGATGAGGTGGGGTGGCGATGTGTGGTGGAGGGCGTCGGGAGGGAGTGTGCGAGAAGAGCTGGCGAAGCAGCGGAAGTGATGTTTGCAATGTCTTCGAGCGTTTCGATTGGTTTGGTTTAGTTTGGTTTGGAACTTGCAGCGACGGTGTCTGGCGCAAAATTTCTGGGAGGGGATTCTTCAGTTGTATCAACACTCGACTCTACCTTCAAGCAGATACTTGACTTCTATCCATAGTAATGTGCTGCTGCTGATACCGACGACGGACAGAGACTCATGCACGATAACTTGAGATGCATCTTAGGCTCTGACTTCGAGATTCCTGATATCTCGTACACATGCTCTCGCCTTTGTCGATGAAGATGTGAGGTACGTAGGATCGTTCGGCATCTCAAGCGACTTGTCAGAGTGGCGCTGGGGAAGTGAGATGTTCAAGCCCTTGCTCATTTTCTGATTCCACGATCACACGACGGTGATCACGTGGCATGTCACCACTGCAGGTTTGGTTGATCATCGACCGAACGGGTAACAACAAGACGAAGATGAAACAAAAGTCATGGGCTGCTGCGTACCGAGGTGATGATGCGAACCGAGCACTCGATGATCTGCAGGCATCTTCCCTCGGCTCGAAAGATTGCATGTTCCCTCTCATGAGTCCTCATCAGTTCACCGCCAAGGCACGTATTACCGAGAGACTACCGATGGTCCGGTGGTTACGGTAACGGGTGGTGAGCGGCAGCCTCGCCGTGTTACTACAGTACGGTGTGCGGCCTGGCCTGGGATATGCTAGCCGAACGCTCCCACTAGGAGAGTCATCTACGAAGTATCCCGAAGTACAGCCCGGTGAGAGTGACGAGATGAAAGAAGACCGCCGAAGTCAATAGGAGGTCCTGTGAGCACTTCAAGAAACAATGGACCGCATGGTCGCAGAACACCACCACCACCATCATCCTTCGCTACCTCGCCTCTCGTCCTTTGTCCGGTCGCTGCCTTCACAGTCACCAGTGCAGCGCGCCGAACTTACTTTCTCGCCTTCGTCCTCCAGCGCGGCGAGCGGTCCTGGGCCCGGCCCGACGCCGCAATGGTGCCTTTCGAAGGCAACGCGCCCAACCTCGCCGGCACCGTCATCACACTCGTCGTCCTGGGGAGCATCGTTCTGCCTTTGCGCCTTTACGTTAGGCTGTCCAACCGTGCTTTTGGGGTCGATGACTGGCTCATGGCGATTGCTGCGGTAAGTCACAAAGTGTGGCCATGAAGAGCGAAGTCGTAACTCATATGTGAAAGCAGGTGCCGTTCCTCGCCTTATCGGTCGCGTGCCTAGGCGCATCGTTGCAAGGCGTAGGTGTACACCAGGCGCTGCTCGGTGCGGAACAGCAAGTCACTGCAGAGATGGTGAGTCGACCGCCTGGGGACTTTTCCTTCTTTTCGTACATTTCGTTCCGACTGATTATCGAGGCAGTGGTTCTTCTTGTTCGAAGTCTTCTGGTGTCTCGCCGTAATCCCCGTCAAACTCAGCATCGCCTTCATGCTCGTCCGCATCGCGGGAGTCAAGCGGCTCTACACTCACAGCCTTTACGCCGTGTCCGCGCTCGTGGCCGTGATGAACCTCATCGCGCTCTTCTACATCATCTTCCGATGCACGCCCGTCTCGTACGCCCAGATCCCATCCATCTCACAGTACCTAAGGTACCTACGATCCCATTTGTTGACATGTCAGCAGCTACGCTTGGGATACGAGCACCGTGGGCGGTCATTGCCAGTCGGCCTTTAAGCTCACCGACATCTACTACGCCACCACCGCCGTCAACATCGCCACCGACTGGTTCTGCGCCTTGCTGCCGCTGCCTTTACTGTGGAACGTTCCCATGAACCCTCAAGCCAAGATCTCCGTTGCGATCCTGCTCAGCATGGGATCGTTGGCGAGCATATCAGCCTGCGTGCGACTGAAGTACACCGTCGCCTTGACCAGTACACACGATTACCTCTACAGCCTCGGTGATCTCGTGATCTGGGGGTGTGAGTGTAACCTCAAACATCGCAAACCAGCGCAGACAAGCCAAGCCGCTGACTTCTCCCCTCACAGACGCCGAAGTGGGCATAGGATTCTTCGTCGGCTCCCTCAGCACCCTACGCCCGCTCTTCTCCCAACTCCTCCGCCTCGGTGGCTCCACCCGGCGCGGCCGGCGCGACCCCAGTCACGAGATGGGCACCGTGAAGCCGCCCTCGAACGCGGCCGCGATGGCCCAGTCGCGGGCGTCCTGCAGCGAGAGCCAGGAGGACCTCGTGACCGAAGGCATCTTCGTCAGCAAAAGCATCCAGCAGTCTTCGCAGCGCCACCTCGCGGTGTAGATGTGTAACGTTGGCTGGCCTGGCTCGAGGAAGGATCAACGGCTGCGGTTACCTTATTGTCTCAGAACACGGACCTGAAGGACCGGGATACACGCTACCCAAAGGGTCTACACACTGTGTACCAGATGGTGAGACGACAAGGGGTTCGACATGGCCGAAAGTGTGGCTGCCGGAACCCTTTATTCACAACTGGGAGGCCATCGATGTCGGTTATGATCATCAACGGTCGATCAACCGACTCCACGCCCGTTCCCAGCAACGAATCGTTCAACCGCCCTCAACGAGCTACCCATACCGGGCTTACACGCCAAACGCGACCGACGATGTCACCATCTCCGTATCGAAGCGGATCTGCTCTCTCTCTCTCATCCGAGCCGTGCAGCAAGTCTAGCTCCGCTGGTGCAGCTCACCGAAGAGCTCCTCGTTTGGACCGTACGTCTCATCAGCGATTCCGCCGAAAATCTACGACAGCCCCCCCTCCTGCTCTGGGCTAGGTCTGGTCTGGCCTGGATACGTTGCCGGGTTGCACACATGTTACCACTGGAGTGGTCGCTACAGGTTAGGATGGCATAGCCAGCCGAAGTGGGATACCGGGCCGTCCATGGGAAAATGATTTCCTCGCTGGTGGCGGCTTCAGGACCGCGTGTTGAACGTGGTACGTGGGTCAATTTCATGCTATTGCTCTATCCTTCCGTGCAAGACCTTGAGCTCACGAATTCGCTGTTTAGGGTCTGATCAGCCATTACGGCCACATTTCCAACTTAATCAACGGATTGGATGAGGTTGAGTTACGGGCAAGCGATAGAGGAGGACAGTGATAGACTTGGAAAAGGCAGACCAGGACTGTGGTGGGATTGGACAGCGGCAGAACACTATCAGGACAGCACATGATAAATATACAAGACAGAACACCGAAAACGGATGGCCCGGGATACACTGGGGTTGGGCTGGTGCGGTGCATCGGTTGCATGGGTTTGTTGCTCGCGGAACTATCTGTAACCGCACCAGAAACAGGATATGCGGTTCAGGGAACCTTCAGGCGTATCCATCCCATCGGCCTCTCTTGGTCTAGTTCAACTCTCCTCAACTTTAGGGTCCTGAGATGCTGCTTCATGCGCAAAGGATATGCGCTTCCTCACGGGCAGTATCACCGTCGTCTTCAAACAATGTAAAACCCCCCCTTACATAACGCCGAACAGCATCTTCACCTCCCTCCAACCATCAAGCCTTCTTCCGACTGTTCAGATTCTCCTCAATCGTCTTGATCATCTCATTACCCACCTTCGTCGCCTCCTTGAACCGCGGCTCAAAGTACTTCTGAATCCGCTCGAATTTCTCCCGATATCCGTCCATGTTGCCCAAACTCACCCGCTCGCTCCAGTCCTTCGCCGCGAACGTGAACTCCAGGTCGTCGGCCCGGAAGGTGTTGTCCCCGACCGCGACGTCGATGCACTCCGCCAGCAGCTCCTCGTTACGGTAGACGTACTCGGTGATGCCGAGCCAGAGGCGGAAGAGGGGCGTGGAGCAGATCATGTGGTCGTAGGGCACGATGCCGAGCTTCCACCAGCAGTCGACCATGGCGAGCAGGGAGAGGTGGTTGTTCTTCATTCGTGCCGCCGGCTTCTCGCCCAGGCTGAACCGGTCGAGGAGTTCATCTTGCAGTAATAGTTCTTCGCCGTCTTGGCGCGGCTTGCCGAAGACGGCGGCTCGTGCGGCGTGGATGCGCTCGGTGAGCTCTTTGCGGTGGCCGCCCAGCATGAGCTTGAATAGTTCGGTGACGGACTCGGCGTATTGCCGTATCTGCGCCTTAGCGGATGGGTTGAGGATGGCAAGACCGGCGTACACATGCCACTTGTTGCTGTAGATACGCAGAGTAAGGTTGATCTTCACGTTCTCAATTCCGCCAAGGTAACGCGGGATCTCCCACGGGAATTGAGTGTTCGCTTGCCATGCCGTGCCCATGCTGAGAAAGGCAGCGTGCGTGACAGCTTGGGTGTCAGCTGTGATGCGGTCGTGCATTTGCGCAGACAGCGGCACGAATTTGGACTCAAGGCATGATAGGATGCGCTCGACCAAATCGACCGACTTTTGCGATGCACGGTGGTTGATGATCACCAGTGGCTGGCCTTTCGGGTTGACACCGGGACCATGTAGCGAGTGGCATGACACAATCTCCACGTCTGCAGGCAGATGCTTCTCGAAGGCGGCAATCTCGGGAGCCTTCGTCGACGTCTGGCCGCCAACGATAGCACCCAGTTTAGTGGACGGACCATACGCGGCGACGACAGCGTCGATGTTCTTGGCCTCGACACTGTACATTATCCAATCACTACTACGGGAGACGAAGTGACCGTTTTGAAGAATGGAAACGTTCTTCTGCCTACCTTTCAGCATGCGCTCCGTGAGCCCGCTGAGGGATAAGGCCTACTCTGTCCGCAAACTCGGCTTTGAGTGCGTCGTATCTATCCGGGAGGTCACACGCATGAACTCTACGAGACTGAGGTCAGCGAGAAGCCTGTGAGGCGTGTCAGCATGCGGTCGAACACGTATATGCGAACAAATGCATGCAGACATTGAATAGTGTCAGACAAGAAAAATTTAGGTAGCTGAGATTTTACATCAGTGACGACCGTCTGGTCAACCGTGCCGGAACGACACGACTGGTGCCAGGAAGGCCATACTCGAGCCAAATGCACTCAAGTCATCATTGCAGAAGGAAAAGTTGGAAAAGAGGTGAGTACAACGTACCATTAAGACCATATACCAAATCCAGCGGTATTCGAGGCAGACCAGGCTTACCTCCAGCCAGCATCACTGATCCGGCGAGCATACATCTTGCCCATGTCACCCATCCCAATGATGCCAACCACGGCGTCACCCATCTTGACGAGCACGCGACGTCGGCATGTGCTGGTGAACACTCAAGAAGCTGGTTGCGAATCACTGGGAAAATGAATAACAGTACAGTGCAGTCGCACAGGGCGACCTCGTGTCTGAGCAAGAGATGGTGGTTTTGGTGAAGAGGAGAAGGATGAAGGTTGATGACCGAAGGACGAAAATCCGGCAAGTCGTGACAGAGGAGGCCCAAGCGCGCCTTCGGCCTTGGCGCTGGATTTTCGCCGACGAACTTCCTTGCGCACAACTGGATTTTGCTGTGACGAGCGAACTTCAAGCTCAGGGCAATCCAGACGATCCTTTCGCGACAACATAATAAACAGCAAACATGGCACCAAAGAAGAAGGTTGAACGCGCCGTGACCGAGAACATTGCTCTCGGTCCTCAGGTCCGGGAAGGTGAGTCCAACCCACCGCCGCAGCGCCATTGGCCTGAGGGAACGCACACGACTGACACAAATTCGCAGGCGAGCTCGTCTTCGGCGTAGCCCGTATCTTCGCCTCCTTCAACGACACCTTCGTCCATGTCACCGATCTCTCGTACGTCTGAGCTACAACCAACCCCCCTTCTCCGCCGAACGAACCGAGGACGGCAAGATGGGGTTCTACATATACATTGGCTTTTGGTTCACAGGCTAACCTGGGTGATTTCCAGTGGCCGCGAAACCATCAGCCGTGTGACTGGTGGCATGAAGGTCAAGGCCGACCGTGACGAGTCCTCGCCCTACGCTGCCATGTTGGCTGCCCAGGATGTCGCGACCCGCTGCAAGGAATTGGGCATCACTGCTCTGCATGTCAAGATCAGGGCTACCGGCGGTAAGTCTCTGAGGATTACAGCCTTATTAGGTCGCTCGGTGGCTTATGAACGGTCACAGGCAACGGTACCAAGACTCCAGGCCCGGGTGCTCAATCCGCGCTCCGCGCTCTAGCCCGTTCTGGTATGAAGATCGGGCGTATCGAGGACGTCACCCCAACCCCGTCCGACTCGACGAGGAGAAAGGGTGGTCGCCGTGGTCGTCGTCTATGAGCGTTTCGCGTCGAGGCGAGGTTGCGAGCACGGTGGGCACTGGTGGTGGAATCATTTGGGCATCTGCTCAAAGTGACGCTTTCGCGGAGAACGGCAACCCTTGCCTGGTCTCCATGGTGCTTATGGCTAGCCACATAGTTCGAAAACAAATCATGACAATTCGAATGAACCTAAGTACAAGGCTGCCTCATCTGATTATGATATGAGATGCTCTGTCGAGAGATTCATGTCCCATGCATGCATCTAGAACTCTCGCTCAACTACCTCAACGCCGCGCTAATCATTGTAGAAAGGCATCGCCGTTCACTGCTCAAGCTTTCTGGTCGCTCAGCAGTCGAGCAGCGAGCACATACAGGAAGATGGCCGCAGCCACGATTTTCCACCCGTTCCTCCTCATCCACCCCTGGCCCACTTCTCGTGCCGCCTGCCCACCTTCTACTACAGCACCAAATCCTGCATTGCTTCCACCCGTCCTCCTCCTTAGCGCGCTAGCCTCGGGCGAGCAACTCGGTGGCGCAGGCAACAGACACTTGCCCGTCTGCGGGTCGATCTTCCTCTCCTCCATCCACTTCCAGTTATCCTCATCCAGCTCGGGCCACTGCTCCTTGAACTTCTTCCCCCCATCCCCAGCCTTGATCGCGCCGAAGCCTCTGCTGTTCGAACTCTGCGCCGCCTGCTGGCCGGAGAGCGTCCGGTTCGTGCTCCCGCCACCCGTGCTATTCCACCACCGCGTCCGCGCCGCGAAGTCCTTCCGCTGCGCCTCGGTCGCGCTCAGGCTGCCCGTCGTCATCTCCTCGCTCGTCATGAACGACAGCACGCCTAGTAGAATCGTGCTCACCTCCCACGCGGGGTTGAAGCTTTTCGGGTGGAAGTCGCTGATGCTCAAGCAGAGCCTCTCCGAGCACCGAAACCGTCCGGAAGGTGTGTGCATGCGGATTGCGGGGGGTGCGAAAGGGTAGTCGGGCGGGAAGACCAGTGTGCCCCAGTACTGGCCGCCGGCGTAGGGGGTGTCGGCCGGCCCGGTCAGGATGTAGTGCCATTCCAGGATGTTGGACTCGTTGGGGTGGGCGGTGATGTGTGGCGGCGGGTTCTGCGATATCGCGGCATATTCGCGTGTGAGGCGCTTGTGTGCTGCACGGGTCGCCATGGTGGTAAAGGGTGTGATTGTTTGATATGGGTTTGTTCGTGTGGTGTTTGTGAGCTTGGATACCTCTTCCGTTTGTCGGGTGACGTCGGTCAAATCGAATCAAAAAAGTCGGAATACTCTATTTCAGTCAGATGTACTAAACGTGTGTCCTTGCTGTTGATGAATAAGTATATTCGTTGGTCTGTTGAGAGGACTATTGCGAGAGAAGTGTTCAGGAAGTAATAGGTCGTTCCAGACCTCAAGTTGATTGTTCTCTGCACAACAGAAGACGTCTTCCATTACATCCACAGCTCGATGAGTTCTAGTTTGTTGCTGATTACACTCCATTGGAGTTAATATTCGAAAGTGGCCTTAATGTACTAAGCATTAGTCATATTCGATGGCACCCGACTTCACCAGAACCTCACGTATCACTTCAATGTCCTCGTCAATGGTTCTTGATATCAATGGATGGTATTGTCCGGCTTCACTCGCCGACGAAGTGCAGACTGTGAGCATCTATACGCTTGACACGATTCGCAACAGTTTGTGGATTACTTGCTGCTCGTCATTACCTTTCCCGTTGCTCGAATGAACGCAAGAGACATTCGATGCTGGCGTTCTCGTGACAAACGCGCGTCTCGAGTTCGAACAAGCGTGAACATGTGGCCCCTGGCAACATGATCTTCGACAGTCTGGCCAACAATTAAAATCGCCGCCCCTCTTCAGCGTGGTCACGACTCTATGCGCCGATGGCTCGCTTGCCGCATTAGACGGCCGAACTGCTTCTCAAACTCCTGCTTCAGCTGGGTCGCGGTCCATTCTTCCTCGTAAGCTGTACGGCTTAGTCCGCACAGCACCTCGACAGCGTTGCGCATGCGTTTATGAGCCTCCTTCATAATGACGAAGACAGTGTAACCTCTCAGCTTGAGTTGCCCAACCTGAGCTCGAAATTGAGCTCGAACACCTTCGAGTTCATACTTTACACTACACAACACCGTGGCTTTCAACCCGGTGGAGCGCAAAAACTGCAGCAGCGGCAGGATCGTGGCCAGATGGGGTCGAATGGGGTACACGCAGTCGTCCAGGTACAGACGAACGTCTGAGAACGTGTGCTTGCTCGTTTCGTCGACGATGCCGCCGAGCCAGTCTGCGGTTGCTCTGAAATCGTGGGGTCGGCCACGGAGGTACATTTCGATTTGGGTGCGCTTGTAGTACATGCTGAGCGTTTCCTTGCGGACACCCTTCGAAGTGAAGATGATGCCAGGGAGCTTGCCAGGGAGCATACAGGGCACCATCTTTCCATGGCACACGCCGACCGAGCACCTCTCATACCGGGAGTCTGCGATGACGTGTTCGTATATATTGTTGCGCAGTTCGGGCGACAATTTCTCGAGGGCATCCTTCCCGTCCGTCGTTGCTAAAGTGGCTGGATGGTTTCGTTCGACTCGCTGTTGCTTCTTGGAACACGGAGAACGTTGCGGCTTGTTGCTGGCAAGGGATCTAGGAGCGAATTAACAAAACTGCCCGATGTCTCAAGCAAGTATGGCTAACAGCTTACAGGTCTTTGTGCTCCGGAATGTTCGGCTGCGGCACATTCGGGAGCGAACCTGGAGCCATCTGCTTGCATTCGACTTGAATGGGTAGCCCTTGAGTCTGGAAGGCAGAGTCTTCGACTTCTGGTGCGTCCGGGAAAAACGCGAGCTCGGTCTGAGGTCCCTCCTTCTCGCCAGCTCGAGAAAGTGGCGTCTGTACCGCGGAGGTAATGTAGTCCGGCACTGGCTCTTCCATCAGTCGCTCCGAGTACTGGAGATACTTCCACTTCGTGGGCTTGGGCGCGCCAGAGGCACGGTCGAAGTCCATGGTCGTTTGCTTCTTGTTGGTGCGCACAGAAGGAAAGAAGGAGGGATGAGGAAAATTTCAATATTTGAGCGCTGGCCACCTGTGAAACCGATCATCGCTCCCGCATGGATGTGGGAAGACCTCCGGCGAAGAAGCTCAGTCCCGGAAATTACGGCTCTTGCACGTGAAGAGGGCTTTACGGATGCTCCCTCGTCATGATAAGCTTCAAGGTTTCCGGCGAGAGTGTACTGCATGCATTTTAGACGTCCTTATATCGTCTCACAGACTGGATACATCGTGGCGCCCCGTTGCAGCAAGCACTGCATGCGGTGCTCGACGCATGAGAAGGGCGCGACGGAAACCACTGACGCATCCCGACGATCCACAGATTACAGGCCGCTTCCATACGATTTGATTGCTACCATTTGACAGTCTCAGGTTGACAAAGCTTCTCGTCCACGCAGGGGATGGACCTGTGGACGAAATGCTATAACGGAAAGCGCAAGCTTATCTCCTCCGCCAGACAGACACTGCTTGAGGCTGCCGGAACCTCACAAACAACCCGTTTGCAGCTACTCCAACAACCCACGCAACCGAAAGACGATTTCAAATACAGGTATGCAACATGTATCGCAGGCAAATCTAAGAGAGCAAACAAAAGCATGCTTGTCCAGGCCTCATGCCCCCCTCAGTCTACCCACGCATCAGCCACAAGGCCGTGGCGAGTCTCCTCCAAATACCACAAATTGCGTGAAAATTCCGGCGAGCAAATATTTTGGTCAGCATTCTCGGTCATACCTCACCCATATCTCCTGGACGGGCGGGCCAGGATTCTGCAGGAGGTTCAAACCGGGCCAACGGCGACCGTACAAGCAGAGCATCGGCTTTGTGGAGAGGCACAAATCTTTGGGGGAGCAAACGAGCGTCAACGGTGCCGGCAAGATGGACCTCAAGCAGGAAAAATGCGTGATCGGGCACACTGTCCAGCTGTGGATGGCACCGAGATTGGAAGAGCTTCAAAATTCGTATAGAATATCTTGATATTTGCGCAGGGGCGCTGGGTTCACGCAGATATTGAAATCGAAATTGCGAGATACCGAACAACGTATATATCTGCTCGAAACTCAAAAGCAAGACCTATGACAGAGAGGATATTTTTTGACGACCGAAATAAACAACGGAGTCATGGTATAGTTGTACCTAAGTCTTGAGCTTACAGATGCACGGTTGCTGGATCGTGTCAAGGTTGTAGGCAGCGGTCTTGTGTCCCAGCCTGCAGAGTCATCACCTTTTGTGCTGCCTTCTCCAAGCGCAGACGGTGCCAGTGTCATTTTTCTTATCAGCGGCAGCAAAAGCATTGTACCGTCACTGCGATGCAGCATTGGCCGCTGCGTCGTTTTCACCGTCACTCTGCCCGGAGTTGTTGTTCCTAGAGTCAGTTCAGAACTCGCCTCTGTGAGTCTTCGATTGCTTTCTTGATCGGCTTCTCATTGAGCAATTCCTTCATTTGCTCCTCGAGACAACGGTTGAGTTCGTCTTTGCTCCAGCCCTTTTGCGCTGCCTGTTCTCCCATACGTACGATACGATCAATGGGCCTCGTCATGATCGCGCGACGAGGAGCGGCAAGCGTGAACAGCGTCGAATGTCCCGCGTACGAACGTGCGTGCTCCAGCTTTTTCGTCGATTGGACGCGAAGTCCAGTGTGATGGAAGATCTTTGCGAGCGAAGCGGCGTGCGGAAGCCTCGTCCAGGTCGCACAAGTAACCTGGATCTCGAGCCCGCGGAAAAGCTCTGGACCACAGCGCTTGGTGAGGTGTTCGAGCCAGGCGCCCAGTCGCTTGAAGTCTTGCAGCTTAGCCCTGGCAACGAACGAGTTCCCACGGTAGTACATTGCTGAAGCTTCGTAGCGGGTAAGCTTGGATGCCTGGAGCAAGGCTGGCTCACGCCATGCCTTTTTCTTCCCATTCCCGGCATCGAAGCCCTTCATGGTGCCTACAACGATGCTGGCGCCCTCAGGCAGGACGTCTTCGTAAACCCTATTGCGCAGTTCAGGCGACAGCTTCTCAAGCAGGTTCTCGCCCATGATGACTTGGTTCCGTGCAACGCGATGCTTTAAGATACTATCACGGCGTCAGCGCTGTTCTGTACGGGGTTGACTTGCTGGCTCACATGTTTGCCATGTTGGTGCCTTCATTGATGAGTTTCGTGGTCCGCGAGATATCCTTCGTTGGAGCCATCTTCGTCAGGGTGATGCATGTAGCGTCCACTGTCAGACGGGTAAGAGTGTACGAAAGGTCGGTGGAGGTGAGAGTGTACGAAACGTTGGCGGAAGTACAGAGCTGTGTCGGACGAGCTCACATAACACAGAAGCTCACACGCACCAGACGTGCCAAGTGTGTGCCCAGTCACCTATTACAACACGTGATCCGCAAGCGTCATCAGCTCAAAAGCTACATATATATGGGGTACCTACCACTCCACATCCTACAAACGTCACCTCATGTGTAAACGAAGCTGGACCAAGGGGCCCGTATCCACCAACGCCACGCTAAGTCGTCCCAGAAGCCTCTATCCTAGCACATCTTAGTACTCCCTGCTCTCCCCAATATCGCAGGTCTCAAACAGCCCCTCCTCATCCAACCCCTTCCACCTCAAAGCCTGCTTCAGCACCTTCGGCGGCTCCAGCACCTCCTCCTCCGTCAACACCCACGTGCCCCAATGGATGCCCAGCGCGCGCCGGCACTTCGTGTCGCTGAAGATGTTCACGCTGTCGTACGGGTTGGCGTGCATGGGGCTCATGATGAAGCGCGGGTCGTACGCTCCGATCGGGATCAGGCCCAGATCGAACGGTCCTCGGAGCTCTCCGATCTGCGCGAAGGCCGGGCAGTGAGGGAGGTGGGAGTACTTCTCGCTGTAGTCAAATTCGTTCTCCGGTAAGATGGGGACGGTGCGGTACCCGGTGTCGCCGCCGAACCAGAGCTTCTTGTCGCTGGTCGTGATGGACCACGAGGCCCAGAGGGTGTGTCCTTTGTCGAAGGCGGTGCGGGCGGAAGTATGCTGGCACGGTAGACAGCCGATGGTTGCTGTGATCTCCTGCGCTTTTCCCTCACCCGCTTCGCTCGCGCTCGCCGAGATCTTGATCTCCTTTTCCTCCCACCAGTCCATCTCCGTCACATTCTTGTCATCGAGCTTCATGTGGCTGAACCATGCCTTGTTGCCCAACCCCACGAAGAAATGCGCATTCGGATGCTTTTGCGCGATGCGCTGGATCGTGGGATGGCTCAAGTGATCATAGTGGTTGTGGGAGATGACGACGGCGTCGATGAACGGGATGTCCTCGACCTGGCACGGCATCTCGGTGTACCGCTTGGGACCCATGAAGCTGAGCGGACTACAGCGCGGTGTGAAGACGGGGTCGAAAAGCACCCGGAACCCCGACGGGAATTCGACGTAGTAGCATGCGTGACCGAGCCATGTCGCGCGCAACCGCTCCGTCTTGCGCGTGGGGAGGAACGAGGGTCTGCGGACGGGAACGGTCGGTGGTGTTGTGTCGGGAGACTTATTCTTGCCCGTGATCAAGCGCCAAAGCATCATGCGCATGAGGGTGAGCCCGCTGCGCTCGAGGTAGGAGGGCCAGGGGTTGACGAAGCCTGGGCCATGCTTGTTATGGTGCGCTTTGCCTGCGATGTCCGACGGTGAGGCGGAGAGGGTGTTGGGCGAAGATACGGCGGCCGAGGCGAGAGCGGACGTCATGGCGGACGGTCTCCGGCTGGAGGCGTGCAAACGCCGGAGACTTTGTTCCGGTCCAATGCCCCGTGCTCGTGGGAGGGCCGATGCTTGTGTTGATGTGTGCTTTGATGCAAGCGGGATGAGGCGTGAACGCATTGAAAAGGAGCGAGGAGGAGATGGGTTGGTGACCGGAAGCTGGTATGAAGATATATGCACGATCTACGGGGCCGGACCACTCCAAACTACCTTCCGTTTGCCTGCGCAACAGAATCGAACATCTAGAATTTATTACCTAATAAGCCTCTGAACTACGGCATACATATATGTATGTACACGTGGACATTATGTAATGCCGATTTGTGGGCTGAAAGCGGAGGTGCAGGTCTCGCGAGCGGAGGTGTGCTCGTCCATCTCGGTAAGCTTTCGGCCCGGCACGCCGTAGAAGACAGCGACACGACGTCCTCCTCCGACAAGCATCACAAACGGAGCAAAGAAAGGTACATGGCGACTTTGTGTTGCTGCCTCGGTCCGTTGTTGGTGCTACATACTAGGTCCCTACATTCCTCCTTTGCCCCCGATTTGTCATCGGATCAGTCGATACACAGTGTGATCACCAGCTTCGATACGATCCACTTCATCTTCTCCTGTTCGTCGCTCATTTTGCAAGACACACGGTGTGACCATTCGCAAGTGTGAATGTGATGCCTTGGTCCTCCTCAAACGTCCATTCTCGCCATCCTCCATACTGATCCCCAGCCCAGATCATGTTCCTCCCGCCAGCCCATGAAACATTGTACGCATTTCCGTGGTGCATCAACACGCCTGTGCTAGACCCTTCTGGAGATCGTATCGTGTGACCGTGCAGGACCATTGTACGTGTGCGCGTTGACGAAGATCTGACTTGTTGTACGTCGCTCTCTGCTACCGCAGCCGGCATCGTATCGCTCCTCGTCCCACTGCTTGCTGATGGTAGACCCGTAGCATGCGGTGCATGACTAGGTACCGTGGTGGGGGCGTCGAACTCAGGAAAGTTCGGCGCGCTGATGCCATGAAGATATTAGTAGTGTGAACCAGCTGAAGACGAAAAGGGCGTACATACAGAATGGACCGGTCGGCGAACGTAGCCGGTGCGTTGGCCAAGATGAACCTCAATGCCTTCAGGAAGACATAACCTTTCTCGCGATCGGCAGCGTCGATATATTCATCTGCCCTGCCGTTCGGTTTGTCTCCTATGAGTGTTATGAGCGCACCGTCGGTCTCGCCTGATGCCCTCCATACAAAGAATCGAAATCTGGTCCCGACTGTGCACATCGCATACACGAGGTTTGAGTGTGTACCAGGTGCCTTTGCGTACGTCTCGCAAGCGTTGTGCGCCTGGGCTTCGACCATGTCATACACGCTGGCTCCGGTGTTTGCGCCTTTGCCTTCGATGAAGATCAGCGTGAAGCTTCGATTCCTTCGGTCGCTGTCGTAAAAGTCGATGGCATAGTCGACTCTCCGAAGTCTGCCGAGTGAGTTCGCGTCGAAATCTGGAGGTATTTGATCATTTATGGTCATGGCGTAAGGTAAAGAGTCTTTCCACGCATCGAAGACCGCCTTCCAGAACTTCATCGATTGCCACTCCAGAGCCCCTTCACTGTTGGCAGCTTGGTACAAGGATGGAATATCACTGCGAGCGTCGACCACAGCCCAAGCATGCGGTTGAGACATGGCGATCTTTGAAGAAAAACCACCAGGAGGAGGACCTGTCCATGCCGTCTAGAGCCAGTATTCGTGCACCTTTTATACTTTCAATTCATGTATCCTCTACTTCCTGCGTCCCGCCACAAGGACCAGTGCGGCGGCTATGGGGGCACAATGAAGTATCACCTCTTGCCTTCACGGCAGATGTGAGCCAGTCGTGTCCTTCCATGTCGCCGCATATAATCGCAGGTTGGTCCCTTCACCAGGCTTCGTCAAGCCAGGGCATGCCTCATACGTGTTTCAGCCCTCAGACCAGCTCGCGTTGAAGATGGGGCACAGCAAAGAGGTGCAGTCCCGTCGCTTCATTCGTCTTCGACTTCGGCGCCTATGTAAAGAGTGTATTATCGGCAAGATTAGTCTTCGCTCGCAGGGCATGCATCACGATACACTGATGTACATCAGATGATCCTATCAGCAGCGCGCACTGCGCAGTGAGTCGTTGCTCCAGCAATAGCAGGCAACATGATAGCATATTGACAGGTTTGACGCCCGTAACCCCTGCATAAGCACATCTCGTAGGGTGCATACAGCCCAGGCGTATCGCCTTCGAGCCCCGAGGTTGGTTCCGGATCCTCGTGTAACCGTGTTTCGGTAGCGCAGCATTCGTACCTAGATACCTATGACCGAATGATCACATGAAATGGAGATCCTCTCGGAATTGTGTTGATCAACCAACAATCATACTACTGAAACTATGAGGGTCTAAAACCACTCCTAGAGATGATGACTTATATACGTGCCTCTATAGTACCAAGTAGCTAACGTTACCTAAACCTAGTTGCCTATGTATTTGGATGTCTAAACACCTATATAGGTACTTAGTACTAGTATTTCAAGAAGATTATTAATAGTAAGTACTACTATTTGATACTATCTACATTATCTTACTCTAAGTCTCTTCTAGAGACTCCTACTTACTGCTACTGTATACTGAATAATAGCTCTATAGTACTGTTACGTTCATGCAGCGCAGCATCAGAAAGGAACATCAGGAAGGAACATTCGGAGCCAATCAAGGATTGAAGGGCTACGTCAGAAGTCACGTGAGCGACCAGCCGACCAGTGACACGGTCGAGCGGTCAATGGT
>Ga0058704_10000076_pt1 | contig 48988 bp, 47 predicted proteins | sample AgamicMgSfe_FD_71363 | JGI IMG/M metagenome (GOLD analysis project Ga0058704, IMG submission 71363) | Agave microbial communities from Guanajuato, Mexico - Mg.Sf.e | ecosystem: Host-associated > Plants > Phyllosphere > Phylloplane/Leaf | place: Guanajuato, Mexico | collected 2012-05-30
GGGGAGGGGGTGGAGATGATTTTTCGTTCTGCTTTTGGCGTGTGTTTTCTCCTTCTTGTTTTTTTTCTCTTCTTTCTTTCTCCTTACGTCCATTTCCTTTCTCTTAAGCTAGATTCTTTACGATGCGTGGGATGGATAGGGGTTTGGATGGAGAATGCATGAATGGATCAAATCTATCGACCAATAGGGCTTGTTCTTGCTCTTTCTTCCCCTCGTGCGATAACCCACACCGGCCAACTGTTGCTTCTCACACCGGTCGACGCTCTCTTTCGATCCGGGTTGCTTGGGGGTTTTGGGGACGCGGCCCGACTGGGAGGAATATGCCCCGGCTGTCAGGATGGAGGCAGGCTTTATATTTGAGCACAAGTTCCGTGGCATTAGCTGGACCCCCCAACAATCGTACCTACATACCTAAATGCATGTTGAATGTCCGTACAATCCACATGTCCTCTGATTGTTGTGGGCTCGACCTATACCGGGACGAACGTACAGATGCAAGTACCTAGACTCGAAAGCGAGAGTGAGAGTACAGGTATCAGGGCATACAGATGTGATTTCCGTTTTCCGCCAAGAAGAAACGATATCCGTACACTAGGTACTTGACCACCCCGATATGATGGCATACCTAGCCCAGATGAAAGACCCCATATGAACATCGAACAAATGCTGCCTTGCTCCGCACACCCATTTGCAAACAATAAACGCCGGAAGATTTGCCCACCCATCAAACGCCACGCCAGCCACCAATATAAGGGGAACCGAAGGCAGGAAAAGGGACAGAGATAACACATAAAACGCCAACCCATCCATCCATCCATCCGTCTCTTGTGCCGTGGGACCTCGCCGAACCACACCGTCGATCTGTACAAAAGATACTTTTTCTTCACTTTTATCCCACCAACCACCCGATTATGAAGAAAACCGAAGAGTATCCCTCACGACTGCCGCAACAACGCCACATCCGTCCCCGTCGCCGCCCCCAACGACGCCAGATCCACCGGCTGCTGCGCCTGCGTGCCGCCGACCCAGCAATTCCCAGGCCTCTTGCCGTCGGCCTGGTACACGGCCACGGTGCAGTTTCTCCCCGCGGACCTGAAGTTCAGGCCCGCGCACACCTCGACGCAGTCGCTGAAGCTGTACACGAAGGCCGCGGCGATGTGGTCGGCGCTGGCGGGGCCCGCGCGGTCGCAGTATTTGGTGAAGGTCAGGCCGGCGGTGGAGGGGACGGTGCCGGAGGCGCCGGAGGCGTAGGTCGAGGTGTAGGAGGTGTTGTTCGAGGCGGGGCAGTCGGAGAGAGGGGTGTAGGTTGGTGTGGCGGCGGAGAAGGTGGAGGTGGAGGTGGGGGTTGCTGGGGACGCTGCTGCGGCGGCTATGGAGGAGGGTACGCTTTGCAAGGGCGTGTTAGTACGTGCGTGAGGGATGTATGCTGCTTGTGTCCTGACGTTGCGTCCACTCACCTGCTATACGCCTGCGCGTTGGTCTGCGCTTCCCCGTCCCTCATGTTCTTACCCCCCACCGCCCCTCCCACTGCCGCGCCGACGACCACGAGGATCATAACGGCGGCCACGAGCAGGAATGTTCGCACCTTCATCCCGAAGATGATGCGCGGCGGTCGATTGTCGTTGGCGGGGAAGGCATGTTTGCCCTTGTAGTTGCTCGTGTCGTAGGAGGAGGCTTCGCGGATGACCGGGTACTTGTCGGAGGACGGGTGGAAGGTGTCGTCGTGTTCGAGGCCGTGGGCGGGGGCGACTTCGGGCGCGTTGTGGTATTGGTAGAGAGCGGAGAGGCGTTGGGGTTCCTCCTACGATGAGAGAGCGAGAGGCGTGTGTTAGTCACGTGTGACGTCTGTGTTCAGCACAACCCGAGCAGTTGGGACGCTTCAGCTGCTGCACGCTTGGCCTTGAGGAGCCAATTGCGGTTGCTGCGCCGAGGAGGAATGCAGGAGTCGGGGCTTACCTGCGATTGATCCATCGCGGGAACGAATGGCAGGGTGTGTTGGGTTGCGAAAGAGCGGACAGGCTCACCGGCGGCGAGAGAGAGGACGGAGAACAAGTCAAGGCTTCAAGGAACGAGGTTGGAAAAGAGCGACGACATGCACGGGCTGGGACGTGATGTGTATGAAACGAGAGATTGAAGAGAAGAACGGACGGGGCGCCCGGGAGAGTTGATGCGAGATGCACGGGCGTGGTCCGAAATGTGGTACTATCCAATGCACCCGGTTCTCGCGACGGGTTTGTACGGTAAACGAGTGCCCCGAGTTCCAAGCAACAAGTCGAAGTCTACTACATTACCTACAGTAGGTAGCTACCGTATGTACTTGATTGTCGACCTTCCGCTTTCCCCGACGGCGCCCTCGGGACGGGTGCCACTTACAACAATCACTTCCGACGCCTTTTGCCGTCAAATCACCAAGTCTGAGATTGATGAGTACCTACGATTCAAATCACTCTGCTCCTTCTCCTCCAAGGTCCTGCTCATAAGACAAACGCCCAATCGACACACTTGTTCTCCTTCTCGCCACGAGCGTTCATCACAGCATGAGGTCCTCGTCCACCCTCCCTTTTGTTCCTCGGAACACTAGGAAGACCTTCCCCTAGCGCCTTGTATATCAAGCCAGAGCCTGAACGCCCAGCCTCGCTTCTCCAAACGCAAGACCACCCAATACTCACTCTCCCGCGTCGCGGCATCGATGATGAGAGGGTTCAGCCTCGCCCCGACGCGCAGTTAGAATCTTGTCCGAGGACATTGATGACGGGGAAAGGGTCGGGTTGGAATGGCACCGGAACCTCAACGACCTCGAACCTTCGAGGATGCATGTGCTGTGTTTGTTCGGTCCTGCAGAAGATCCACTCCACCTCCATGCACACAATCTGGCCTTCTAGCGTCCCGCCTGGTTGCTGCCGAGCGGGTGGAGCAAACGCAGGAACACCATCATGGCTCGCCTCGAGTGGCAAACGCGGAAACAAACGCGGGACATCCGAATTTCTCGCCCGGTTTTGCTTGTGGCTGCTGTGGCGCATGGGTTGATCATCTCCACGATGCAATACCTCCTGCCAACATTGAAGGTATTAGGAGTACATGTATGATGTACATCAATTCACCTCCAAAGCCGGCCGCATGGCGATTCCGATCCTGCGTTTACTTGCAGCACGCCGTGACACCTCACAAGCGAACATTCAGAGGCAGCTCGGAGATTCGACATCGGACGACACAGCCAGATGGAGATGATTACATGTATGAAGGCATACTGTATCTGCCCCTCCAAGGTCTCGTACTGCGCTATCTCCTCTAGCTGCCGTCGATAGACGAGAGCGTGCTTTTCCGATGGCGTTACTTCACGCGAGTCACTCCGAACACCATGACATAGTACAGAGAACAACAACTTGAAATTTTCAGGGCAATTTCGCAGCGGACCGCATCGTCAAGTCGCTCGACAAGGCGATGGCTCGATAGGCCGAGAGCACAGCTTCAGAGATGTCATGACCACGATGCGACGCCGTCCATCAAAGCACTACTATACTCCAACCTCAACGTCCGGGTCCCATCACAATTTCCAGGGAAGGCTAGATGGTTCTGGCCGTTGACGCAGCGGTGACGGTTTAGGGCTCCCTATAGGGACCACCCCCATAGCGCTGTTTTACTCGACCCAAACTCTTCGCGGGATGGAACCAATTTTCATTCCTTATAGCCTCATAAGACTTGCTTATCACACGAACCCATCAGCACGTCAATGAACCGTAGCACCGTGTGTGCGCACTTCCGGCCTCCCATGGGCGAGGAGAACCAAGCGCTTATAGGAGAGACCCTCCGACGACATCACAACGGTGCAAGACCACGCCACGTTACCATACTTTGGTGGAGCGCGAACGTGTGCGTTCCAGCTTCCGGCGCTTTCGCCGATGCATTCAGGAAACGCGGGCGTAACTGTCTGCCTGCCTCCCTTCGCCTACCAGATCGAGAGTTGTTTCGACTTTCCGTGGAGAGAGCGCCTTCGACAAGGTGCCGAGCACTGGAGCGCCTTGATCGCGCAGGTATCAAGTTGCGATCAGTCCCAGTACGGTATCCGAAGTGCTTGACCCTGTATAACGCGCGGATTATGCGCCGCTGGACGATGCGGTGCGATGTCGACTGGCACTAGATCATCAAATCACCTCAATGCCACTGGCCTCAGTACATACCATCGCGCTTGATCGCGATAGCTGCTACCGACAGTAGACAGCGCCACATGTGCCGATCGGTGCCCATCTATAACTCATGAGCCATCTGATTGTTCAAGGACATAGTAAAGCGGCAGGACTGACCGCAAGCTTGGTAGGGAGGAATAGACCATTCTTGCGAAAGGCTGGCTGGTTAGACCGTCATCCGTTCGGGCCCGTGATATGCAATCGAGAATATTGAATAGGTGATCATTCGGTCGTAATGATGCCGTGCTTGGCTATATCAACACTACGCTACGTGAGGTGGAGTGGCAAATTGCTGGATGCATCATGCATGTGATGTGAAGCTGCAGATGGGGTTCCTTTGAATCACATCCCACAACTCTCAAGTACCTAGGTACATGGACATATCCCATGCGAATCGTACGAAAACACTTCGGTTCCCTGGTGGAATGCTATGAACAACATCGGCTTCAACCAAGTATCTCACCATGTATACCTGGCAGTCTGCAAGAGCGATCGCGTGAGCTTCGGATACAAAGTCTCATCGACGCCCGCACGCCGTCTGAGTGAGAGGCGGCAGGCACCCAACCTCGTTTCACATTTGCCGCATCCTGCAAGATCTCGCTCCTCGCCGCGCCTCCAGACTACGTGATGCGCCTTCTTACTGATCAGAGCACAGTCGGGACATGAAAGCCTCATCAACGCACACCGGGATGCGAGCACATGCCTCGCATCCTCCACCTCACGTCTCCGCTCTCACATAAGGTTTGCTCGGTGGTACGAATATCGAACATCCCTCCCCATATGTGTGCCTCTTTTACTTTTTCCTGCATCAGCAGGTGGAAATCCCATCCTCTTTGACATGTCCTGCGTTTCCTATCTCGCAGAACCCTGGGTAACCTTTCCTAACAACATTTCCTACCTTTCCTAACAGCAATTTTTATCTTTCCTTGACTGGCGTGAGACTCAAAACATCCCAGACGGCGTGAAGCGAGGCATTGTTTTGCAGGAGGAGCTCATGTCCACGCTGGGTCAATCCGATCCTGCGCGTCATTCGGAGTCTTACTCCATTCCCTTTCCTTCGCCGAGCTCGACCAGATCGTTGGCGCTTCGGGGAGGTGTGAGCGATCCATCACGTTTGCCGGTCCGGAGCTCGTCTGGACCACGTACGTTCACTGCTAGCGCTGACCAACACCCTGGTGAGGATTCCAGCATTCCGCTTGCTGGGCCTCGTGGTTTAGTATCTGAAGACAGTGCTCCGAAGCAATATCCCGGGAAGGACGGTCAGCACTTGAACTCAGGGTCGAGTCCCTGGGCGCAAAAACTCGACAGAGTGCGACGGCTTTTGCCGCGCCTATTTCAGAGAATCAAGAAGGCACTACACGTTGCAGGTAGCTCCAAGACCCAGGCTGCGCCCGAGCCCGTGCAACCTGCGCGAGGCCACAATCCGCCAGCTCAGCCTCGGATCATCGACGCGACAACCACGCGCATCAACCCGGAAGAGCTTCAGCCTGCCTCAGCATCTGACGAGGATGTGCTCGACAACTCCCATCAAACAGAAGACCTAATGGCCAAGATCAGCGAGGAGGTCCCTACAGGCGTCAGTGCGATGGGCCAGCGTCCGCCAGAGTCCGGTCCTGACCTGTCGACTACCGTCCCGGTGGTCGATAGCATAGCCACAGCTGAAAATGACCCGGCAGATTCGCCTGCGCAGCGATCGCCGTCTGGCAAGCCTCGACGCAGATCAATCTATGACGTAGAAGCTGTCGTTATCGATGATGCTGGAGACAGAATACATCTCGAGACTTCCGATGCACGCTTGCCTAAGCGCCCCCAACGCACGGACTCGGGTCAGGAGGATAGCCCCAAGATCAAAGGTGTCATTGCAGGATTCTTAGGTGATTCACGAGGGAGGTTCGATAACACTGTTCGTCGTATCTCCAGCTCGAGTGCTATGAGTTTTATGTCACCAAGAGCTCTGGCAAGAAGGCGATCCCGTACGCTCTCCCAATGGTCCACCCACAGCATCAGTGTTTCGAGCTCCCTGATCCTCGACCGTATTATGATACCCCCTGAAGACGGGATGGTCGAGGACGTGTACCGATTCCTTCAGGAAGGCGTCGACGTGCACGCCGTAACGTCCCAAGGCGAGACGGCTCTCCATTTAGCTGTGAGGCGAGGCTATTGTGCGCTCTGCGGCGTACTCCTCTGGAGCGGAGCCGATCCTCGAACGAAGACAAAGCACGGCCTTGACCCGTATAACTATGCTCGTCAGGCGGAGCGGACTGCGGATAACGAGACCTTGCGCTCGCGCATCATGAAGTGTCGGCAACATGTCAAATACGGAGTTCCGGGCGGCGCCGATACGCTTCGGCATCCACTGAGCTCCAAGTTCAGCCTCTCGCAGTCCATCTTGACAGCGCTGGAAGACCTCCGCCAAGTCTGTGATGACCTTGATCCTGACGAAGTACGCAGCCAACGTCGCCGGAAAGACTTCGAGACGCGGGCCAAGGCTACCGGACCTCAGCCCGTCAACGACTCAAGTGATGCAGTTGAGCCGGTCAACGAGAAAGGCAGCCGTGCCGGTACACCCATGATGACTGATGGAGATGCGGATCGCGAGTCTGAGCAGGAGCAAGGACGCAGTGGATCTGTCATCGTCACTCGAGACGACGATGCATTCGAAGATCCAACTTCGGCTGCCCACGGCACGGTGGACTCTTCGAGCACAATACAAGCCGAGCTGACAACATTGACCGAACCCACCGAACTCGCTTCTCCCACGCTCGAGGAGCCGTCACTGCCGACACAGACAATACGCCATTACGAGGATCTCTCTCCTCCTGGTACAAACGATATCCAGGAACAGAACACCCAAGACAGTGTGCCCTCAGCAGCCGACCAAATGGCCCAGGAGTACCGAGAATCCATTGAGGTAGGGCCCAACAGCCCCAATTGGATGGCGGCAGAACCTGAGACCTCGACGCTACAAGAGTCGTCCGATCCGGAGACCTCCACGCTACGCGAGTCGGCCGATCCGCGACCGTCGTGGCAAGACAGTGTAGACACGAACCGAGGCGGTAGTGCACCAACTTCTAGCGAAATACCAAGTACACCACCACATCAGCGTCAGAGCCTATCGACCGAGGCAGAAGACACACTTGCAGATCACAGTGAGCGAGATGTATCGTACGCTCCTCCTGTCAACGTCTTTACCACCATTACCTCCCCAGGCCCCGTGTCGCGCAAACGAATCCCGGATCTAGAGCGACCAGCCTCGAGTGCCGCTGGCCCAATACCACGTCGGAGAGTCCCGGACGTAGAACGACCTGCCTCGTCCGCCGCAGCATTGGACCTCAACGCCCTCGCCAACTACGCCTTCCAGACCTCATGGTACCTCAACACCGACGATGCCAGCCGGCCGAGCAACGCCGCGCGGACGCCAGCCACTCCTCACCATGATGCGCCCAAGGCAAGCGTGGTACCCACGCAGACAGAGCTTAGATTGCCGGAGCCTCAGACCATCAGCGAGAAGCTCCACATCAAACTCCTCGTCGACGCCTCCCAGGGCTCCACCGCCTGGTTGAGCTGTCGGCACAATTGGCCGCGGAATTACGGCAACTCGCTTTGTATGGAGGGATGTCTGCCGCTCAAGGCCGGGGTCGATGATCATGTGTCTGTGTTTCCGGCGTGAGGGGAAGGATGGTGTTCGGCGTGGTATATACGTAAGCACACTGGTGATGTGAGCAGTTGGGTGATTGCTCCCTTGTATGTCTGCCGTGTGGGATATATGTATGGTGTGGAAAGACGACGGAATTAACGAGAATGGGCGACTTGGGGATGACACCATTACGCATACATACCTAGTTATATTGTCTACGACTGTTCTTCGGTCTCGAGTGAAGCTGCGATTGCTCTTCCGCCCTGATCTCAAGCTGAACTATGGTCTCATCGCGCCGTGATTGTGAAGCCAGGCTTCTGCTTACAAGTCTTGCCATTGCCACTTGTTTACTGCTCGTGGTCACTATGACGGCCCTGCTGAAGACATGTACATTATCCCGGCGGGTAGCAGAGTGTCAGCACGATAGCAGTATTGTCGGAAGAAGTGGATACGAGAGTCAGGCTATAGGACGAGGATGGTCGGACGCTGCTAATAAGCTGTGTCGCCATCTGCAAATCTGAGTGCTTGCTGCCGTACCGTGAGCGAACGGCAGGTGGGACAGTTGCACGGTGTAGGTGTTGACGTATATCTCTGCGAAGAAGTGAACCAAGGGTTGTGTCGTATATTGAGCGTTGCTAGGTGGTGAGTGGTGAAGACGTGTTTCGCGTTTTAGCGCGTCGATTCGCACCGAGACACACCAGCCACATGACGCAGGGAGCTCCACCTGAATCTTCCCAGCCTCATCTCTTCATCTCTACCTCAAACAACACTCACCTCTTTCATCTTCAACCCACACACTCCATTCTTGTCTGTTCCATCTCTGTATACACCCAGTACAATTTTGGAGCATACCTTTGCAGTGAACTCAACTCCATTCGCGGTAATACGATGGCGCCCAAGAAAAGCCGAGCTCAGCAAAGCTCCAGCCAGCCGCTTCCCGAATCCTCCAAGCCAACACGTGCTTCAGGGCGCAAGAGAAGACTCAGTGATGCATCAAATGCCTCCGACCGACCGTCAAGCAGCCTGGGTCCAGTCACTGCAGAGCCATCGAAGCGCCGTAAGAAAGGTCGGGCAGCGGCTAGCGTCGAGCCGGAGGTGATTGTGGAAGAGGATGAACAGGACGCCGAGATGGCGGCCATCAACGAAGTACCTGACCGGCAAGCCGACCTCGACGCAGTAGCGGCAGCCGAAGACGAGGCGATCGAACTCCAGGACGAGATTGAGGTAAACCACCCACAAGCGAGGCACGTCCACTTCGGCTCTGATGATGCGACCGACGACGCCCACGCGACGGCGACGAACATCACCCCGCATCCACGCAAGATGCTGACCGTCAAGCGGCGCGTGACGATGTCGCCCGGCATGAGCACGATGAAGCGCATCAAGACCGGCTCCGTCAGGTCATCTTTGCCCCCTTCGCTGGCTTTGGAAAACGATCGGGACGCCGCTACCGTCATTCAGGAACTCCAGTTTGCCCCTCTCAGTGCTGTGCTGGACGAACGCATTCGTCGTCGTCTCCGGCGCAGCCATCTTTCCGAAGAGCAAAACGACATCGAGGACCATGCGAGGCGCGACAGTCGCACTCAGCAGGAACTCGAAGAGCTCCGGGCCGAGACGCAGAAGAAGCAGCGTCGCATCGATGAACTGGCCTTTGAGCTTGAGGCCCAGCGCCAGGCTGCGATCGACGTTCATGACGAGAACCATGAAGAGCAGCAGAAGGCGGTTCGCATGGAGCACCAACTGGCAGAGCTGCGTCGGGAGCTGGATACGCACATGGAAACCCACGGTTTGGATGCCGATATGGACGTGGATGTGCCGGACCACCACATGATGGTGCTGGAAAGCCAGGAGGAAATTGCATACCCGCATTTGCCGACGCCTCAATCCAGCCAGACCCTCACACAAGTCAGTAACGGCGACGGTTATATGCGTGACACGAAGATCACTCTGCACGAGACTTCCAAGTCGACGTCTGGTCGTCAGTCTCTTGGGGCTGCCCTGCAAACCGCTTGGGATGTTGAGCGTCGCGAGTTCGAAGACGCCATCATGTCTCTCAGCACCGAAGCCAACGATGCCAAGGCCGCTTTACGGGTCCTGACCATTGAACTGCAAGGCCTTGGGTTCGGCGATGGAGAACCCGACTCCAAGGTCATCCTACACAGCATTCGCGAGGCCTTTGGCCGTGTCCGCGACCAGCTGGACATCAGTCTCCCGGACACCATCCCCGAAGAGTCTTCGAATCAAGACATTCTGGAGATCCTCATCGCCAACGTCAAGGAATTTGCGGACCGTCTTCGCATTCAAGATCAGGAATTGCATGATAAGGGCGTGCTTGTCGCAGACCTTGGCAATCAAATCTCTGGACTGCTGAACCACCTTGCCGATGCCGAAATCCGGAAGAACAAGCTGGATACGCAGTGGCGTTCGCTCGACGAGCAGAACGAGGATAAGGTGCGCACGATTGAGGAGCTCGAAGAAGACGTCGCCGCGCTCGAGGAAGACCGCGACAGACTCCAGGGAGAGCTCGACTCGAAGGCGGAAGAGGCCAAGATCTTGGGGGTGGACCACGCCGAGTCCCTCAAGAACATCGAGAAGCTGCAATTCAGTCTCGAGAACTACCGCATGGAGGAGACCAAGCTTACGCAACTCATCACCAAGATGGAACAGGAGCACCGCGCAGACGTCTCGAAGATGAACAAGGAGCGTGAAGAGACGGTCCGGGACTTGGAGGACAAGTTGGATACTGAGAATGACCTGCGCAGCCAGGCGGAGGAAATCAATGTCAAGAGACAGAACGCCATCACCAGGCTCGAGCGCCAAGTCGAAGATCTCGCGACCAAGCGTGATGACTTACGCGAGCAGCTCGGGACTACCAAGGCCGAGCTTGTTGCCGAGCGTGAAGGCAGAGTAACAGCAGAGGCCGATCTCGACGAGAAGACGGTGCAGACTGAAGACCTGGAAGCTCGCGTTGGACGACTGGAAGAGGAACTCGAGAAGCTCAACGCCGAGCTCGACCAGCTGCGCCTGCACAATGATAGCGAGAAGCGTCAGCGCGAAGCCGCGGAGAGCGACCTAGATGAGCGCAACCTGAAGATCGAGCAGCTCACGCAGAGTCTACATGATCAAGGCAAGCAAGCCAACGAGTTGCGCCAGAAGCTGTTCGAGGTCCAGCAGAAGAACGCGGAGAAGGTCAAGGAGCTTGAGCAGGAGATGTCCGAGCGCGACGAGCAGTACCAGACTGATATCGAGCAAGAGGTTCAGCGCCGTGAGGCTGCTGACGACCTCGCTCAGCGACACGCCGCTACCATCCTGGAGCTCGAGACGAAGATCGAGCAGATTGAGAATAAAATGCGCAATGACCTTGCCGAGCGCGACGAGCGTATTGCCGCATTGGAAGAGGAGCTTGCAGAGAAAGACAGCGAGATCGCTAATCTCAAGTTGGTTCTCCGCAGCGTCGAGAACACTCTGGATATCGACCGGACGAACTATGCCGAGCGGGCCGAGGAGCTCAACGGCAGCATCCTCGCCCTTCAAGACACCATCACCGATCACGAAACGAAGATCCGAGAACTACAGCGACAAGCCGTTGACACGACTGACCTCCACAACTCGGAGATCGAAGACCGCGACGCGCAGATCGCCACCTTACACGGCAACGTTAGCGACCTCCAGGTCCAGGTCGACGATCTTGAAGAGCAGAAGACCGGGCTCGAGCGCCGCGTGGAGGCGGAGGCGGAGCAGATGCTGCAGCTGCAGAACGAAAAGCAGGACGAGATCGAAGCGCTCAAGTCGACGATCACCGACAAGCAAGCCAAGATCCTCGTCGTGGAGCAGAAGGCGCGCGAAGCGGACAACAGCTGGCAGGAGGTGCTGCAGGCTCGTGACGACGAGATCGACCAGCTGAAGCAGACGACCGTCTCCACCAGTCAAGTCGTCACGTCGTTGACGAAGCAGCACGATGCGCTGAAGGACCGCTTCCGCGACTTCGTCCGCCGGTCCTCCGACGCGATCGGGAAGTTGCAGGCGGCGGTCGACACGGCGAAGACGGTGGCGGATGACGAGGCGCAGTTGTTGAGGGGTGAGGGGGACGCGTTGATGGAGGAGATCGAGGCGATGGATGAGCTGGGTGAGATCCGGGTGCAGCGGTCTACTGTCGTCAAGACGACGGCTGTGCAAACGCCGCAGGCTGGTTCTGCTACTGCTGCTGTTGCTGGGGCTGGGAAGAAGGGAAGGGGGAGGAAGAAGAGGATTGTGGATAGTGGGATTGGGATGGAGGGTCAGGAGGAGGATGAGGAGATGCATGCGGCTTAGGTTGGATGAAGAATCAAAGGACATTGAGCAGGTCGGCGGTAATGGTGCGACGAGGAAAGGGAAGTGAGTCTCCGGGACAGGACACGATTTGTAGGTGCTGGTTCGAGCGCTTGACGAAGGGCGCTTGGGAAAACTTGATTTTGTGTTTGATGCGGATGTTTGCTGGTGTTTGGACTTGTCGTGTGGAGAGTACAGTATCATAACTAGGAACAAGTACACGAATGGCATCATTTCTAGGAGTATCGGCATCACACGTTGCTTGTTACCCATCACTCATAACGGGCCTCCGTCCTGTCGTTATTCGCTTTTTGCGGAGGGGCGACCATGGTATTCTCTATGCGCCGGCAAACCTTCCCAATCTCCTGTACATCATCACCTCTTCCCTCTTCCGCTTCGCAACACAATTGATCGACTCCATGCCGTTGATGCGCATACCCTACACCGCGCCTCTACCGAGTCCAACCATCATCCCGGTATCGGCTTCGACAGTCCCCGGTGCAGTTCAGGCTTTGCATGAGTTCCTTACCTCGACTCCCCGACACCGACATGCTCGTACACACCAACAAGATGGCAAGACCGTCATCCTTTCAGGCGCAGGGATCTCCGTCGCATCAGGTCTGGCGGACTATCGCGGCAGCAATGGAACCTATACGCTGAACAAGACCTATCGCCCGATCTACTACCACGAGTTTTGCGCCAACCACGAGGCGAGGAAGAGGTACTGGGCGAGGAGTTTCTTAGGATGGACGAATCTCCACCGAAGCCGGCCGAATAAGGCACACAAGGCGGTCGCTGGGTTAGGCGATTTGGGGCAACTGTCGAGCGTGATTACACAGAACGTGGACTCGTTCCATCCGATGACGCACCCGAATCTGAAGACTCTAGAGCTGCACGGCTATCTGCGGAGCACCGTTTGTCTTAGCTGTCGGACGGAGTACAACCGGGAGAAGTTCCAAGCAGATTTGTCGGCTTTGAATCCAGCTTGGGCGGCTTTTCTGGCAGAGATGCTAGAATCTGGTGCTCTCACGACCGAAAACCCGGAAGAGAGGCGTCGGAAGGGACTCAAGACCAATCCCGACGGAGACGTCGACGTCCCAGGCGTCGAGTACGGCACCTTTCGCTACCCGGCATGCCCCGTCTGTCTCGTCAACCCTCCCACGGGTACCAAAGTCGAGCAGGACGCGGACGGCGCGTGGGCATCGACGTCAACGGGCGGCATCCTCAAGCCCGCAGTCATCATGTTCGGCGAGTCGATCCCCAATCCGGTCAAGACGGCCGTGGAGTCCGCGATCGACGAAGCGAGTCGTCTGCTCGTGCTTGGCTCGTCGCTGGCGACTTACTCTGCCTGGCGGCTGGTCAAGAGAGCCAAGGAGCAAGGCATGCCGATCGGCATCGTCAATATGGGTGGCGTCCGAGGCGAGGAGCAGTTTTTTGCTGATGTTTCGGTGCACGGGGCCGGAAGCCAGGGTGTGAGATGCAGTTTACAGCTTGAGGAGGTTTTGCCGGCACTCGTTGAGCGAGTGAGGCAAAGCGCGGCGGCGCCTTTGCTCAACAACGGGGGCTTTCAGCCTGCGCCGTGGCGATAATCTTGTGTGGTCGATGATTGGCATCGTTTTGTCTCAAACTCAGCAGGACTTACACATCTCTCCACATGGATGTACGCTCTCGAATGTGCGAGAGGAGCTTGAAGTACATTCCCACGCACATAGTCACGTGGTGGCGTGTAGTTGAAGGGATTCGGCGCGGCTCGGCGCGGCACGTGACGCTGCGAGTACACGCCTTGACCAGCCTCATCTCCATCTACGTCCCGGTAAGAGACAGGCGAAAGGGATAAGTTCATCTTTCATGTTATTATTTACTTGATCTCACGAGCGCAATGTATCTAGGTCAACATTAGGCACGATGATGTATCTGATACGCGCGTCTAACGGCCTTCGGCTCAAACATATGACCCACTGCCGCCATATCACAACGAGCTCAAGTAGAAGTCGTTTTGTTCCAGGTCCATTGCTATGATTTCCGTCCTGTGTCTGGAAGACTGTTAACAAGCTCGCAGCGTTTGACCCATACCATTACACCCAAGGTCGCTGGCTCGACCGGGACGATGAGAGACGCGACGCCCGAACATTACACTTCGACTTTGATGCGCTGCTCGATACGGCGGTCGAGAGCAGCGCAGGCGCTCGTGAAGTTCTTGGGTGCGAGAAGAAGGAAGGTGGCTTCAATCGTGTGTTTCTTATCTCCTTGGACAATGGAAGAAAGGTCGTTGCGAGGCTGCCGACTCGCCTCGCTGGTCCTCCTCGATTGACCTTGAGCTCGGAGGTAGCCACGTTGGCTTACGGTAAGGCCTCTTCAAGCCTCTCAAAGCAAGCTCATGGCACTGATGCGTTAATCCAGTCCGAGAGAAGACGACCATTCCCATACCCAAAGTTCTCGCATGGAGCGCGGAGCCCGAAAACAATCCCGTAGGCGCAGAGTACATGATCATGGACGCTGTCCCCGGGGTTGCTCTCAATGCCGTCTGGGGCCAAATGTCTGGTGTACAGCATCTCCAATGCATCCAATCCATCAGCAAGGTCGCTCAGGCGTTGTGTCGTCTCGACTTTCCTGCGTTTGGTTCACTTTACTTCAACACAGCTGACAGACCCACGAGAGCGCTTCCGCTGGACGATAAGTACTGCCTCGGGCCAGTTTGTGCGCCCCAGCACTGGGGTTTGGGCGTGGGCAAGTCGGGAATACGGAAAGAAGGGGGAGAGTTCCTGGGACCATGTACGTCGGATCGACGGTGTCTTAAAGCTTCTACTCTCATACTGACTTGCATAGGGCAAGAGGTAGCGTCATACCTCTCGGACCTCACTAGTCTGGCGGGCTCTGTCGTCACCCGCCGTGGAGACGACAAACAAGCATCGGTGGATCACCATCTACGACTTCTGGACCTGAATCAACGTATCTTGAGAACCCTCACTGACACCGACACCGTGAAGGCTGCTTCGAATCCTACCCTCTTCCACCCTGATTTTCACACTCGCAACATTTTCGTCGACACTGAGGACCCTACAGAGATCACTGGTATCATCGACTGGCAGTCCGCCGCGATCGAGCCGGCTTTCGTCCACGCGGCCGAGACACCGGACTTCGCGGAGGAACTGCCCTTCGATAGGGTTTTGGGTGCAAACCGTGCCTCCGAGCCTGACGAGGCCCAAGCCGATAGCCAACGGTGTGCGCAGGCGTGGGCCGTGCTGGCTTACGTGTGTCCGAAGCTAGGCCAAGCGATATCTCTAGACCCTCTGCTCTGCCGGTATCTCGCCGCAGGAAGTTCAGGCTGGCTTGATGATTCGCTATCCCTGCGTTCGTTGCTTACCGACATGGGCGATAGATGGCAGGAGCTTGGCTTACCAGACGATCGGATGTATCAGCCGAGCCATGAGGATACGAAAGCTTTGGAAGTGGAGCTGGACGAGCGGGAGTCTACGCAAAGACTGCGGATGTACCTTGCACGGCTGCTCGGTTGTGAAACTGACGGGTGGGTAAGGGCGGACAAGTGGGATGAGATATTGCCTCGATACCGGGAGCAGTACGGGAACTTTGTCCATTCTTGTGTTGAGAGTCGAGAAGAGGGCGAAAGCGAAAGTGAAGCGGTAGAGAAGGCGCAGCGGCTGTGGCTGTATGACCTTCGGTGAGGCGATGCTGGATGATGTCAACACTAGTAAGAAGAGTTGAGGAGCGATTTGTGTAAGAGGAAAGTCTCGTAAGCTGAATAGTGGTCACGTTGCATTCAAGATGGATACCCTGTACTTTAAGGATAGAATGCGTGTATCATTATTGCACCGCCGCTGCTATGCTTGAAGTTTACGCGCACAAAGACAATATGATATCTTCAAGCCCACACAACACTGCACTTTCACCAAGTCCCATGTACCAGCCATGCCGACACTGAATCATTCCGTCAATCCGCCACCCTGCAGTCCCATCACGCTCCCACCCCAACTCCATCCGCCCCCTCTACTCCAGCTTCTCCTCCTCCTCCACCACCCCAGACCCCGGCCATGAACTCCCGGTATCGAAACACCTCTCCCTTCCCCTTACCTGCATGCAAGCCTTTCGCCCCAAACGCCCTTCTCCCCGCGAACTCGCCCAAAACCGCATCCACCTCCCCTTCACTCAGCCTAGCCCCGCCATCCCCGGGCTCCGGCGCTGTCTCCAGTAGAGCGCGCCGCAGCTCTGTCACGTCCACCTGCCCGCTATCATCCACGTCAAAGGCTTCGAACGCCGCAGAGAGTTCGTCGGGCGAAGAAAGTGAGGCCAAGGGCGCGGAAAGTGTGTCGAGGTAGCGGGCGAGGTTGAGTTGAGTTGTGGAGGAGGATGGGAAGAAGGTGGCGAGAGTGGTGGGATGGGTGTCCAGGCCGAGCTGGCTGAGGGTCGAGGTGAGGATGGCTGGGGTCAGGGCGCCGGTGTTGGTGCTGTCGAGGACTTCGAAGGATTCGCGCATGCTGCGGAGCAGGGGTTGAGGGATGTGGCTGTAGCTGCCGTTGCCGCTTTGCGCTGCAGGAAAGTGTCTGAGGGGGGCGGAGGTACTGGGCTTGGTGGCTGGTGCGGATATGGATGCGGACGGAGATGGATTGAAGATTGGAGCTTTGATGGTGGAGACGGTGGATGAGGTCACCGTACGAGGTGCGGCTGGCCGGAGACTCGCTTGCTTAGGGAGCTGAAGCTCTATTGGATCGTCTTCGGAAGCGTTGCCGTCGAAGGGCGAGGGTGATGCGGCGGTGACTGGTGAGGAGGGTCCCCTGGCATCTTGCTGCAGCCCAGCTGTAGGTGGGCTTGGTCGTTGGGCTGGCGATTGTGGAGGAGTGTTCACCTCCGCGGAATATCTGCTGCTGGCATTGCTTGCCTGCCGGGACGGTGAGGCCGGGAGACCCAGGCTGCTGCTGGGTCGTGCGAAGGGACTCGATGGTCGATCGGACGCTTGGCTCATCACAGACGGGCGTCGGACGAAAGGACTGGCCTTCTCCGGCGAAAGCGAGCCATTCTTGGTGGGCGAAAGGTGCGAGGCGCCTTTTGTTGGAGACGTTGTCGGTGTTGTTGCTCGTGCTGTCGCCGAGGAGGCGGTGGAGTTCTGACGGCGGAAGGGCGATTGACGGCCGGAATCGCTGAAGGCGAGGGAAGACGGTCGAACAGCTGATGAAGACATTTTGGTGGATGTCTGGTGCAGGCTACCCGTCTCTTGACTTTTTGTTTGCACGCAATTGCACCCCTCACGCAATGGGGGTGGTAGCGTCTGAATGTGGTTTGTTTACAGGTACGTCCCGCAAACAATGTCGTAAAGGGCAACACCAGCGAACTGATCTCCAACGGCCCCACTGCCCCGGCGTCTGCAATGCCGATCACGGACCGCGCCGCGGCTGACCCAAGGGCAGGGATCCGGGGGGTTCATGTCAACCTCCAGAGATATATGTCAAAGGTGGTATCGTTCGTCGTGGGCGCGACCAGGGGGGTGTTGTACGTGTTACCCCAGCATGGCTGCCACCGTCATGCCATCTCGTTCGGACACCACCACCACCACCAACTCCGCCGCCTCCGCCGCAACAACAGCGACGACGTCGACCCGGATTCCCCACCATCCTCGCCTTTCTCTCAGCAGTGGCAATCAATCCACATCCACCCTGCAATCATCCCGCGCCGACAGCGCACATCACAAACACACCTACTCCTCTACTTCCAATTCGACGTCACTCAACAGTCGGCCGTCCTCCTTCCATACTGCGCCGCGCAATGCGGCGGCCCCGACCTCGCCAGTCTTGCGCAAGCCGCATAAACCCATTCGGAGCCAGTATCCGGCGACCAGCACGGAGAAACATGTCGAGTACATCTTGGTTGCCAGCTTCGACATCGACCGTGGTAGTGTCCTGGAGCATCAGTATCCCACACCAGTGGGCGGCGACGAGCATATGCTGGCCGAGCTGATGTTGCCGGATCAGACGCACCTGCGCGCGCAGGACTGGACGATATTCTTTCTGCACAAGGACGCCAATGAAGAGGAATTGGCCAGGCGGAAAAGGCGGCGGCTGAGGAGACGGAGACGGACCAAATTGGGAGGGGCTGGCGAGCAAACGGATAGCGAAGGTGAAATAGCTGATGAAGATGACGAGGACGAGGGATGGATAGGTGATGAGGACGAGGAGGATGACTGGAACAGCGACGAAGACGAGGACGAGCCGGACAATCTGGATGGTCCGCCGCTAGTGTATGTGCTGAACCTCGTTAACATGAAAAAGGACAATACCGTCAAGCGTGGGGCGGTGGTAAAAGCAATGGCGATATGCACCCGGCATTCGTTCTTACACATCTACAAGCCTCTCCTTCTTCTAGCACTGGAGCAGTACTTCGCCAACCCTGTTGTGAGCACTCTGGCCAGCTTGTACGACGCCGTCAACAGCATGGACTTGAGTCTACTTCCACGCTTTTCGTTGTACGAACGATTCATCCTGCAATCGACCGACATCAAGGACCTCTTCATCGAGAAGTTCGAAGCCATCGTCGCACAGCGCATGGCGGGGAAGGCCAACGGAAGCGCTTCATCACCCACGCATCACCCTTCCTCCCGCAACCGCTACGGCCTACCGCGAGACACCCACGAATTCGAAAGCGTGGTCAAATACGCCAACGTTCCGGTGCCCATCAAGATTCCCGCTGCCCTCTCTCCAGAGACTGTCGGCGACTTCAGCCTCATCAAGCTTATCACCACCTTTTCCACCCCCCATACCACCGCACCTCAACCCTTCACGACAACGCATTCCCACCTTACGACCTCCGGGCCAACAACCCACCCTATGATTGTCCTCCTTAATGCCCTCCTAACACAAAAACGCGTCATCTTCCTCGGCCACAACCTACCTTCCTCGGACGTTGCCGAAGCCGTTCTCGCCGCCTGCGCCCTCGCCTCCGGCGGCATGCTGCGCGGCTTCACCCGCCACGCCTTCCCTTACACCGATCTGACCAAGATCGACGACTTGCTCCGCGTGCCGGGCTTCATCGCCGGAGTGACGAACCCGGCGTTTGCGCACAAGTCCGAGTGGTGGGATTTGCTGTGTGACATGTCCACCGGCAGGATGAAGATCAGTGCCAATCTTGAGCGGGCGCCGGTCACGGAGGGTGTTGTATTCTTCCAGCAAGGAGGAAGCAATGCGTCCGGAAACCAAGCACCAAGCGCAATGTCTGCTTTTGCCGCGGCAGGCGCGAGTTTCTCCGCCGGTTTGACCATGCCCACGACGGGTGCCCCGGTCGGGATCGATGCCACAGGCGACACAGCCTTCATGCAAAGTGTGCTCAAGGCGATCGAGGAACGCCACGGGGAGAATGCCGTCCGCTCGAAATTTCGACGCTGGATCCTCAGGTTCACCCGTCTGGCCGCTGCCTTCGAGGAAACCGTCTACGGTGCATCTGCGCTGCAAGTCCAGACAAGTCCCAAGACGCCCAGCACACCTTTCGCTGGCGCTGAAGACCCGCAATCTCCCGGAAGTACTGCATACGAAGCCGCCGACCTGCTATCCCCCGAAGCCACAGGCCACGGCTACGTCTGGCCATCCCAGCATATGAAGCACGCCGAGCTCGCATCTTACGCTACACGCATCGAGGGGTGGCGCAGCACAAGGAGCTACTATAATTTCATCCAAGACCTGGCAGCGTATTTCCCCCACCAACCCGTCACATCCGTCGATCTCCAGCACCTACACGACAAGCTCTCGAAGCTCCGGCTCTCGCAGGAACAGTCCGCGAACATCTACCTGGCCATCTGCGCCACGATGGAAGGCGATAGGCAGATTAGTCAACTTCTGGCTGTTATTGTCAATGGCGCTGGCTGGTCGGAGCAAGGCGGGCTGTTCTACCTCGGCTTAGCGCTGTTCCACCCGAAGAGGGAGGTGAGAGAGGGTGTGGCGGAATGTCTGGGCAGGATTAGGGATCATGAGGCGGGACGGCACTTCTGGGATCGGTTGAATGGTTTCCAGAAAAGGGCTTGGGAGAAGGTTTGGAATGGGATGGAGGCGAGGGAGGAGGGATGAGGTTGCTTGTTTGACCTTATGGAAGCGTTGTTTGCTAAGCAACCCATTGATGCCCAGGCGGCTTCCGCTACAGAGAGCAGCAGGACTGCCATGGCTGGTTGCGACCTCGAGAGGCTTGTATCGTCAGGAAAATCCGCCAGGCCAGGACAGCCTTGCTGCAGCATTCCGCGGATCTCTGCCGTCACTGCGCGCGTTCAACTTGACGACGACAACGTTCAAGGCATGTGGCATGCGTACTGGCTGGAAACACTTGTTTGGATGTCAAGTGAAGATGCGCGCATGCAGCTCCTGGACTGTTCACGTCCACGACTTTGGTCGAGATGTGCGCACTCTCAATCCGTCCGTGGCTTCGCGTCCGTTACTTCTTTCACATGTCAACCCACCATTCTCTCGCCTCATCACCGGCTGCATTATGGATGGTCCGTGGGATTGTAATCAACACTTGTTGGATCTGCAAGGGAACAAGGCCCGTAGGCGATTGTACTCGCACGTACACCCGGCCGTAACGGCACCACAACCTTAGCCGGTCGGATGACTGCGAATGGCGGCCATCTATCGAGCGCCGACGACAGTCGGGGACAGATAGCGGTACGAGCATTCAAAAGCCACATTCTCGCTTGCTAGTGCTAGTAGGCGTAGCTCCTTTGGACAAGAACTTCTGGTGTGACTTCTTTCCTCACTTCCTCGCTCCGTAGGGATTCGGACTTTCTGACGCGTCCTCACTGCAACTATATGTGATTCGCATTCGCTGATCAACCAGATCTTTTCGATTGGCCCGCACCCGGCGGGGAGACCACTGTAATCGAGTTTACTTCATTTTCCCTCACCTCACTTCACTTCAACCTCCCTTCATCACAAGCAACCCATGGACTTTACATATTTCTCCCCTGATCTACTTCGCTTATATTACAACCTCGCCGACTCTTCTTCCTTCACCACCCACCAACTTCATTTCACCCTCCTCAATTCACTCCACTCTTCCACTGCCACTCTTCTACTGCTACTCTTCTATTGCCACTCCCTTCTTTTACTTACTTCAAACAGGACGGACTTTTGTCGCGAACAAACCTCATCATGAAGCTTATCTGGACCGAACAGCTCAGATATGCGATCTACGTCGTCCTTGACAAGGAGCGGAAGTGGGATCGCGACACGCAGCGGGCTATCATCAACGAAGTGCGTATCCAATAGACGCACGTCTACGTTCCTCTATTCACGTGCCCGTACTGAGTGTATCTGCCGTTCATTACAGGTATTCGGAGATTACATCCGCTCATGCTTAAATGGCAATCTTCTAACGAAGGCTGATGATGGAAGGCTGCGTTCGCAATGGGAGGAGCGGGATAGAAAACCGCACATATGGGATGTCATCAGACAGCCTCCTACCTCGACAGAGGCCATCGCCGAGCGTGCACGCCTCGACCGCGAAATCGCACGGGCTGCGGCTTTGATCACAGGTAGAGATGGTGCTAGAACTGGTTCAGCTGGTCCATCCGGTCTTCCAGGGTCATCTAGGCCATCTAGGCCAGCCGTTCAAGATGGTCAAGATGGCCAAGCCTGTCTAGCTGATCATCAATTACCTAGTCCGCCAAGAACACCTAGAATAAGGCGACCAACAAAGCGCGCAGTATCGAACGAGGAGACGATCCTAGTTGCGAGCAGTCGTCAAAAGAAATCGAAGACCTCCCAGGCCCCTGCTGTGGTATCTGTCGTAACAGACGACTGTACCGTCTCGCCGATTAAAGAACCGCGCCTTCGACTCAACGGGCCACCCTTGCACATGACGGATGAACAATACGCGGAAACACTGCTACCACTCACACCGATCCCTGCAGAGTCAGCATGCCCTCCTCTGCAAGGTCTCTTATATCGGTATCACAACGAAAACTCGAGAGGAGTAAATTCCGAGCGTGGGTTCATCGCGGGAAGGTTTAGGTATAATAACATCTCCCCACCTCCTGCTCCGTCTAGTACGGATCTGCATTTCTGCGACCTGGAAAACCACTTGAACAGGAACCGAGTTGATTCGCCTTTCTGGTTCGTCTTGTCTGTCCTTCTCTTCATCATCTTATCCTGCGTCCGAAGATCTGCTAACCTTTACGGTCTCAAGCTCCGTGAGCAACTGGTACGTGTCCTTCTCTTCTTGGTCTTGTCCGGCGTCCGAAGATCTGCTGACCTTTACGGTCTCAAGCTTGATTTGGCTAGTACGGCTTGCACTGAAAGAAGCACGAAAGGGCGTACGCAATGGCCGCATTACGCTAATCAATGCGGCCGCTGTGCAGGGGATTTACCATGTCAATCTGTGAGTCCCATAGCCAGTCCGGCCTTGTGACTTTGGCCTGTCGTGCGTGCACGTGATGATAACTGACTAGATCTCTCTCATTATGCAGATTTTGGCGCGAATTGAAGAAGAAAAGAGCATTCACGAACGGCGCGTGGCACTATGGTGTAAGTTGAGCAACGCCTTGATGTGATTGTGAGCTAAGTCATCTACCTTATAGGGTGTGCACGAGTTCATCGTATGGCACGAGGTACGTAAATATCCCTTTAGGGTATAGTCACTACTCATGGCTCACGACGGCTTAGATACCCGAGCATGCGATACTGAAGAGTATCAGTGTCGACGACCTCGTAAGGTTCTGTAGTGGAAGTCCAACACTGTCTACCACAATGGCTTTGAATACGATCGTCCAAGCCGGAGACTTGAGGAAAACGATCTTGCCTCAGCTGGCAGACGCCAATCGCAATGTCAGAATAACACCGAGCCTCGCAAGCGAAGTCGCCTCCTTATGCCGGTGTCTTGGGCTGAATGGCTCGTCTAACCTGAGAAGCCTAGAGCATGTTGTGTCAGATTTCGTCCAAGGCTGGAAGATCACAGTGCCGCGGAAGACGTCGCAAGAGTGGGCCGAATGCGCATATACCTTCGCTCATCAGCTTCGCGGCACAGACACTTCGCCTTCGTCGAGGCGAGGCCTGGAGCTTCAGATGGCATTCCTCGTAGGAGTGCGCGCTGCAAGTGAAACGCGATCAAATCATATATAAATGGTGGCTAACGCACATCGTAGGGTCTAGGAGAGTCTAATACACTGCACTGCCCGGACAGAATCCGGAAGATGTGCAAACGAGCAGACAAGGCAGGCCTCGCGGATCCGGCTACGATCGTGCTCAAATCTCTGCAGAGTGAGGGACAGGCTGTACATGACTACGGCAAAGACGTGCAGAGCAGACTTACGCTCGCTTCAATTTCAGCACAGAACAACGCTAGGGCGCGGGTCGCGGCGGGTCCTGCGATGCTCGAAGTGCGTGCCGCTCCAGTCGTCGAGGCCAGAGAGGACGACGAGACTATGTCTGAGGACGAGATTGTGTTTCACGACGAGATTGTGTCTGACGACGGAATGGTGTCTGACGACGAGATTGTGTCTGACGATGAGTTCTCATTAGACGAGGACGCTGACGACGATTGGGAAGATTTGCAGATGTAATCATGCCGGGTGAACGACGAGCTATGACTCAACGCGCAGAAACCGACTTCTGCTCATCAAGTACCTCCAAGCATCGTCCACAAGGCACCTCCTTATCCTCCGCCGTGAACTTCCAACACCGCACGCACTTCTCGCCATCCGGCGGCAGCACGACGACGTTGTACTGTTCGTCCCGAACATTCGGTATAATTAATGGCTCTTCATACTGCCATTGGGCGTCTGGAGCCTCGCCGTTAGCTCCACGCATCCGCACCTCTACCTGGCTCACAACGAGCAGATCTACCAGCTCTCCACTCCGCTGCCACGTAAGGACATGCTGAACGAACGCACCGTCAGCGTTGGGCGGCAGATTTATCACGACCTTGCAAGCGAGGCCGCTCTTCAGGTGGCCTTGACGCCGCGCGGCCTCTTGCGCGAGTTTTGTCGCTTGACTCAGAATCTCGAAATTTGAAAGGGCACTTGCTGTTTTGGCCTCTTTCGAAATGTCACGTTGGGTCGGTGCATATGGTTCCTCCCACAGCTGTCGCAGCGGGTGCAAAGCCATATCGACGCCGCCATCGCTGCCTGACTTTAGTCCTAACGGCATGTGCTCCCATACTTCCTCGACCAAGTGCGGCGTGATCGGACCCAACATCTTCAGTAATTCTCGCATGACGACATAGAGAACAGCCTGAGTCCTACGTCTCACGGCGCTCTTGCCCGCGTACACTCGGTCTTTGCAGATTTCGAAGTAAAACGCCGATAGGTCACTGTAGACCAACGTATTGATCTCCTTGACGCCCCTGTGGAATTCGTATTCGCCGTATGCGCGGTGTACTGTCTCGCTGGATTTCGACAAACGGTGCAGAACGGCCTCGTCTGCGAAGCTGAGGTCACTTTCGTCAAGTCGGTCTCCCGTTTCCGATCTGTATGTGTCGAAGTCTGTCAAGACGCCGAGTAAGAACTTGAACGTGACTCTATACTTCTTCAGCGCTTCTTGCACCTCGTGCAGCACGGGCACGGCGATGGACACGTCGCGAGTGTAGTCCGAGGAGGCAACCCACAAGCGCAGCACGTCTGGGCCAAGGGAGTCGTATTGAGGCTTTGCCGAGTCGGTCTTTGATGGGTTATTTGCTTTGCCACCTTTTTGCTTTCTAGCTTTGATAGGTGGTAGTAGAGACCCGTCGACAATCTGCTCCGGTGCGATAACATTGCCTATACTCTTACTCATCTTCCTGCCTTCAGCGTCCAGGGCGAATCCATGAGTGATCAGCTTGGCGTACGGTGCCTGAGGCGCGGCGCCAGCGTCTTGCACCGCCACATGCGTGAGCAGGCTACTCTGGAACCAGCCGCGATGCTGGTCTGTGCCTTCGACATACACGTCGCTAACATGCCGATTCTGACGAGGTGGTAGACTAGTCCAAGTGGTACCAGAGTCGAACCAAACGTCCATCGTATCCTTTCCTCGAACCCAGATCCCAGCCTCGAGAGCAGGGTACACCCAGGCCACATCGTCAATGGGATCGGAGAACCACGCATCAGTGCCCCTTTGTTCGATCACTGAGATAATATGCGCAACGCTATCGTCCGTGATGCACGCCTCACCAGTATCCTTGTGGTACAGCGCTGGTATCGGCAGCCCCCACGTTCGCTGTCTTGAAATGCACCACTGGCTCCTGCCACCAACGAACGCACTCAGCCTTGCCTTGCCACTTTCTGGTATGAAGCTGACGCTATCAAGGGCAGCAGTCGCGCGATCCTTAATGGCCGAGACGTCCGCGAACCACTGTGCTGTTGCACGAACTATAACAGGCTGCTTTGTCCGCCAGTCAATGGGATTCTTGTGCGTGAAGCTGTGTGCAGCAAGTAGCAAACTGGAGCCACTCTTGTGAACGTGAGAGGGGGTATACTGGTGTGGTGTTTCCAGCAAGAGTAAAACTGTTATGGCGCCCTCCGTCTGAGCATCAAGACCCTGCAATAGATTGCTTTGCCAATCTGCGGGAAACACTTCGGCCGTGTATCTGCCCTGATCATCCACAGGAGCGAACGCAGGACCGACGCCATGAGTCTGACAGACTTGGTAGTCTTCCATACCATGTCCTGGTGCAATATGGACCAGTCCAGTGCCCGAGGTAGCGGTAACGAAATCAGCACGTAGGATTGGCGAGTCCGTACCCTGGAACATGTTGAAGCACGTAGGACTGCCTTCAGCAAGCTGCGACCCACTGATTGGTCCGGCAACGGTCTTGACCTTTGTACCTTCGGGGAGAAAGGATAAGACATGGTCGACCCTGTCGTTCGCAACCACGAGCTGTTCGACGCTTTCGAGCCCAGATTCCGAACTCAGTAGCTCGATAACCGCGTAATTGATGTCATCCTTGACAGCAACGGCTTTGTTGGCAGGCAGCGTCCACGGTGTGGTGGTCCAGATGAGCGCGCTGATGTGGCCGTCCTTGATACTTGCCAGTTCTTGCAACACTGCAGGCAGTCGTACAAAGGGCATTTTGACAAACGCAGCTGTACATTTGTGCTTGTCGTCATACTCCAGCTCTGCTTCAGCTAAGGCGGTTCGCGAAGAGGGCGACCAGTACACCGGACGGTGATGGCGGGAGATAAGACCTGCGCACTGGTGTTAGCCCCTGTCGGTCCTCGCTTTTACCGTCCATGTGAGGGCCTGACCTCACCCTTCTTCACCATCTCCGCAAAGACACCCAACTGTTTGATCTCGAAATCGTGGTCCATGGTTTTGTAAGGCGCATCCCATTCGCCCATGACACCCCATCCTCGAAAGCTCTCGCGCTGCGTCTCAATGGTCTGCGTCGCGAGCTCTCGAGCTTTGGAACGGATTTCTTTCGCCGTCATGCCTCCGCTGGTAGCTGCAGCAGCTTCCTGCTTCGGCGCATCAATCATTGATCTAGCTCCGGCCTGCTGCGTCTGCTGCATTCGCTTCTGCTGCAATGCTTTAAGCTCAATGGGCAAGCCATGACAGTCCCAGCCGGGCTTGTAATGGACCCGATTCCCTCTCGCTAGTTCCCATCGGAGTATCAAGTCTTTGAGGATTTTGTTGAGCGCATGGCCGACGTGTACCGCGCCATTGGCATATGGCGGGCCGTCATGCAAAACGAATTCATGTGGAATCGCTCTTGTATCAGAACCGTGTTCGCCATCCTTGTTTACATCAACCCGTCGCGCCGCTCGCTGCCAAGCATACAACTCTTCAGCGCATCGCTTGCGGTATGTCACGAGGTCCTCCGGAGCTGCTCGTGCCGGCAAGGTGGAGCGCGGCAGACACAGAGTATTGGCGAAAGACTTTGTCGATTGCGTCGCCGCTCGTAGTATCGGCGTCGCAGACAATAGGCGCATATCAAGGCTGACCTAGGAGGTCCATGATTTTCGGTTCTACCTCGTCAATCTCGTCGGTGCATATACACGGCGTGACGCCGCCCTACCTTCCCTATCTGTAGATAAGGTGAGGACCCACCTCCGCGTCGACACGTGATCTAGATTGGCTCGGGCATTGCGACTACCTTCGGTACCTTGATGTACACACCACCGTAACGCCGGTGCAGTGCAGACGACGACATACATGCAAATTCCAGCTCTTTGCTCGAAGTGGGAGTACAGACTATCATGGCACAAGTGCAAGAGCCACTGACCGGGCAGAAGCGCGTTCATGGCAAGTCAACGAGTAAGACATCAACACCGGTTACGAAAAGGCCTCGATTGTCCTCGTCCATCTCCGGCCCCGTTCAGATTCCGCCAGCAGTGCAGTCTCCGGCAGTCAGCACACCCACGACGGACAAGAAGGCGGCAAGGTTGTCCACGAGGATTCTTGACAACAAACCGCCCCCAACGCTACCTCAAGCGCAACCTGTCTCTTTGCCTGATCACGAGTACCAGAGCATTGCGGCCAGTGCAGTGCTTGCAGCTTCATTGGAGCGATCACGTGTGAATTGGACGTTGAGCGGCATCCTCGACCGATATTGGGTTAAGCCGGAAACCGGCAAGTCTGCGAAACCACCGCCACCGAATAACCCGGAACAGAAATGGATGAAGCCCAAGGGCGAGTGCAGGATACGGGTGGAGCCGCATATCTTCAAATGTGAGATGTATGTCGAGGAGAAGCCGGTGCCCAAGCAGTACCCGCCACAGAACGCATACGCAGCACAGCCATATCGACCACCGCCGCCGCCACCGCCACAGCAACAACCACAGCAGAATCCGTACGGGCAACATCACCAGCAAGCTCATACATCGCGACCGATGAACCAGCATCAGCAAGGCATCAGGCTACCGCCGCTCAGACACGTGACCAACGTGCCATCCGCAGCCCCAATGCCACCTCCTCCGCCAGCGCAGCCAGCGCCGGCTCAGTCGCAACAGCAATCAGAGAAGAAAGCCAACTCTCAAGATCCAGTGATATCAGCATTAGCTGCGAGAGTAAGTGAAGCGCAACCTATACCCATACTAAGGTTTTGCTAACCGTGGCTTAGGCCTCCTCAGATCCTCAGCTACAGGCGCTGATGAAAGAAGTTGCGACTGGCAGTGCAACGCCGGCGCAGTTGAAAGTCTTTCAGGTTCGTACCTAATCTCTCTGTATCCCGGTACAGGTGCGGAGTCGTATGCTAATCATCACTGGAGCGACACATTGACGAGCTGCAAACGAAAATCAAGGCGCAGAAGCGGAAAGACGAAGAAGAGGAAAAGCGGCGGAAAGAGGCCGATGCTGCAGCGCAAGCGCAAGCTGATACGAATGCCGGACTTGCGGGCCAGTCGGAGAGCGAAGTGATACAGTACGACGGAGCTGCAGACCGCAAGCCAATCGCTCTAACCCCCATACCACCACCCACCGCAGCCCTGTACCCGACGCAATCAGCGCCGCCACAAGCTTGGCGACCGCCAGCTCCTCCAGAACGCCCAGTCCTGCTTCAGTTCGTCACGCCCGGAGCCTCCGATGACCGCTTCCTCTTTCCCCGCCACAGTATTCTGGAAACTCTCTCAGAGCAGCATCTCCTAGTCAGCTTCATCCTGACCCGCAAAGGCTGCGATGCCGCCGATCCAACCAACCTCGACCCAGACAAGGCATATTGGACGCCGGTGACGTTCATGCTCGAAGTCCCCATCAAAAGCGAAGAATTGCTCGATCACGTGTGGAAGTGGGTCAAGCCGGCGAACGAGGTGAAGGCGTACATGCAAGACATCATGGCGCGAGCCGAGAGAGCGCCGGAGACCCATCTGGCCTTGAGACTGCCCGTGAAGGGCTCTACCCTGGCGGAGACGGAAGACGCGGTGTCGAAGGAGGCGACGCCGGTCGGCGCGGTGCTGGAGAAGGCGAAACCCAAGTCGAATGTGAAGTTTGTGAAGAGAGCGTCTACGGGTGAGGCCAAGATGGCGAGCGAGTCTGGGAAGAAAACGGCCGGTGGTGTTGATGACCGGGCTGCGGCGCCGAAGCCCGTTACCGTTGAGGCCGAGAAGGTGCAAAAAGAGGCAGCTCTCAGCGCAGCTAAGGCCGATGGTGTGACGGAGCCGAAGGCCGAGGAAGGCATTATTGTGGCAGGTGGAAGACCGAAGAGAACGATTAGGCAGAGTGTCCGACTTAGCGATGCGAACTTGTGAGACAGGCTTGATGAGCACCAGACATCGGCTGTGTGAATTACATGTCTTGTACCTGCGCCTGACGCGACGAGACATGATTGAGACAGACCTCTCAGTCCTCATTCTCTGCACTTTCCCAAGATTTCCACTTTTCGAGCGCGATTCTTCTGAGTAAAATCCTCCAGTCCCATCTCGCCGTCCGCCTCGGTCCTCACCAGACCTCCATCGCCCCCGAGCGAGCTGAGCCTAGAATCTGGTATGACTCGCGACTCATGTTGACTCCTGCCCAGCTGAAACCCGTTCATCCCGTCTCTAAGCTTCCGGACCGCAAATCCCATGTTCCGTGAGTCAGCCGAGTGTTCACATTCAAGCTACGTCCTCGACAGATCGCATCGCTGGGCCGTGGAGAGTATACGGCAGCCTGAGATGACTTTCAATAGCGGCCAGGATGTATCGGCTTCTGTGTGCTACTGAGGTCGAGGGGTTGACGACGACCCGTAGCGGTGCACGACTTGTGGTTGAAGAGGGTTTTCTTTGGATAAAGCCAAATCCGGAAGTCGCACGGCACAACATAGAGGTCGGCGAAGGTCGCACACTGAACCGTATGGTCAGGCAAGGCAGAATCGTAAATCAGCGCTGGGTGATGCAACCTGAGGGCGGAATGAAGACTGGCTGACAACGTGCCAGCTCTTCATAGCAAGGGACATCCACGCTTGTCGGGTTTGATCGAGGTATACTTCACAACGTATCAGGGCACAACGTCTCCTCCGACCGCAACATCGACGTGCACAGGGGAACTCGCCCGCTCCTGCGCATCATGAAAAGCGGCATCAGCGCTCGCCTGCCGCCCAAGCAACGAGACGCCGGCCAGCGCGGCACCGAGGTGACCGTAATCCGCGAGTCGTTTCCGGCCGAAGATGTGGATCTCCTCTCCGTGCGGCCAGAGCAAAGCGCCGGTGCGGAAAGCGTAGTACAGGACGAGTACTAGCGACGAGGCAGTAAGCCCGAGCACGGTAGGCAGATACTGTCGCCACATACTGAACTTGGGCGCGTGTAGTGAGACAATCGTCGCCCGGTTGCTGAAGAGGGGTATCTGTGCCAACAGCTCGCGCGCGGTAGCGGTTACGACACCTGCAATACTCGAAGCGGCGGGCGGACTCCACGGCAGGCTGATGTTGCGTGCTTGCCAGCGAAAGTACACCTCCTCGTCGGATTTGCACCGAGACAGCGACATGACGTCTTCCGCTTTCGACTCAAGCTTCAGGTGCGCGTGCACTCGCTCCGTGTATGCGGCGAGCTTCTTGTACTTGCGCCGCAACGTAGAGGCCAGCCAATCCTGCGGTACTTGCGGGAAGAGCATCAAGCTCAAATATCCGTACGCCAGACAATCGACGCTGGCCATCTCGTCACCTAGCAGATATTGGTTCTCACCCAGCATGTCCTGCAAAGGCGCGAAGAAGTTATCCGCAAGAGCGTGTAGCCTGAAGGCGGCCGCACGCTCGGGTCGCCGCAGGAGACTCCTGAGTGTCTCCTTCTTGGGTAGCAGCAAGCTGGCCCTCTTCTGCGCGATGTCCCCTTCCAATCCTTTCTCCTTCCCCACGCCGTCGAAGCCCTCCGGCCGGCTGCTCATGTCTTCGTGCACATTGTCGATATCGATGCTGGAGATCCCGAGATGTTCCGTCCTCGTTTTGGCGGCCGCGCGCCGCTTGGGCGGGAGCATGTAGTTCGTGTGCCATGGTAATATCTTGGTGAAAGCCGGTCGCGTGGTGTTGCTGTAGTTCTCGTACGAGACGTACAGCGATATGTCCAGCAGTGTCTGGGCGTTGGAACCGAGGAAAGAGGTGATTGCTATCGCATCGGCCTGCCGGGGAGATGGTGGTGATGTGGACTTCGCCTGGAGATGTCGAGCAATGCCCTTGAAGCCTGAGATCCGTTTATCGCCATCGGCAAGGAAAGGCAATGGCGAGCTGGTGTCATGAAGAGGGACGATGCGCCAGCTATCGGGCTGGTGTGATTGCAGCAAGGCAATGGATGCTGTGCATTCTGCATCAATCGAAGGGAGCCCGAAGGCGGGTCCCAGCACGAATAATTGCATCAATTAGGTCAATGTACTCGATTGTAGTCCGAATCCGACCATATCGTCCCAATGAGCTCCCGTTCGTATGTAGAAACCAACTGGCACGGGGCTGGCAAGTCTGCCGAGGAGCGCACTTCTTACCACGTGATCTAGCAAGCTTGAGTCATGAGCTATAGCTCACGACTCAAGCTCAGAGTCAGACTTACGACGACTGACTCACCACCTCTGCAGTACATACATAACCCCCCATCCTCCTTCTCCTCTTCTCCCTCGTTCTCCTTCTTCTTCCTTTCTTCTTCATCCGAGTGCAAGGGCATTACGCATATCAGTGAGGATTCGTCCGAGATTGCGTTTTTGCTAGTTGAAAACTATCAACTGACTGCTCCTGTTGGTCCTCGTTGATCGGCAGGGAATCTTTGGCAACCGTCACTTCGCTGGCAAGAAATGTGCTTTTCATCGTGACCTGAGCCTCGGTATGGGCCAGGTGTCGGAGAAGAGCGCAAACACCTTGTACCTGGTCGGCGAGCTGGTGTTTTGAACGGACGCATGGCGTGGTAAGCGTCAGAAGAAGTCGCAGGGCATTTGCTCGGTAATCGCAGGTCACGTGTACCGTTTCGATATCACGTGTAGCTCATGATGACCTTGCTAGACTACATCTTGCTGTTGCCGCCACGTCTTCACGAGATCCGCTGCACCCATCGACCATCCGAATCTTGTCATCAGTGGGGTCGAGAGACATCATGGCTTCTCTAGCCACAGGCAGGGAACCACTGGCACCACCCCCGCGATAGGAGCTACAATACTGTAGCTGCAGCCATAGACCAGGTAGGTCCGGTCAAGCTCACACAGATAGCTCCTCATGTTCTCGCGCTCTCCTTCTCGGCTCTTCAGCTTCGCCAGAGCATATACAGCCCACACAGCCAGCATACGCTTCACCCGCAGCATGTCGGACCTCGCCGTCGAGCTCACAGCGCCCAATGGCCGGACATACACACAGCCAACAGGGCTCTTCATCAACAACGAGTGGGTCGCGTCGAGCAAAGGAAACAAGATCACGAGCGTCGACCCGACCGATGAGTCGGAGATTACTTCGGTGCATGCCGCCGAGCCGGAAGACGTCGACAAGGCGGTCGAGGCGGCACGGGCGGCTTTCAAGGGACCGTGGCGGAACATGGCGAGTACGGAGAGGGGAGACTTGATGTACAAGCTCAGTCGCTTGGTGGAGGACAACAATGAGCTGCTGGCGACGGTGGAAACGTGGGATAATGGTGGGCTTCAGACGGGCGCTCCACAGGTAGTGGGCTAGGACTGATATGCTGGCTATAGGTAAACCCTACTCGGTAGCCTTGGGCGAGGATCTTGCAGAGGTCGCTGGTTGCTTGAAATACTACGCTGGGTACGCCGACAAGATCCACGGTCAGGTCATCGACACGACCTCCGCCAAGCTGGCCTACACCATTCGCGAACCTCTCGGTGTCTGTGGACAGATCATACCGTGGAATTACCCACTTGCAATGGCGGCCTGGAAACTGGGCCCAGCGCTCGCGTGCGGTAACACTGTTGTTTTGAAAGCAGCCGAGCAGACCCCGCTGTCCATCCTCGTGTTCGCCAACTTGATCAAGAGAGCCGGCTTCCCGCCGGGCGTGGTCAACATCCTCAACGGCCACGGCCGAGTCGCCGGCGCAGCTATCGCGCAGCACCTCGACATCGACAAGATCGCCTTCACCGGCTCCACGATTACAGGCCGCGAGATCATGCGAATGGCCAGCGTAAACCTCAAGAACATCACCCTCGAGACCGGCGGCAAATCCCCCCTCCTCGTCTTCGACGACGCCGACCTCGACCAGGCCGTGAAATGGAGCCATATCGGCATCATGTCGAACCAAGGCCAAATCTGCACCGCCACGTCCCGCATCCTCGTGCAGGAAGGCATATACTCCCAGTTCGTCGAAGCCTTCAAAAAGCACGTGAAACAAACCAGCGTCGTTGGCGACCCCTTCAACGACACCACCTTCCAAGGCCCCCAAGTCACCAAAGCCCAGTACGACCGCGTGCTCTCCTACATCGAAAGCGGCAAGCGCGAAGGCGCCACGCTCGCCCTCGGCGGCGAACCCCACAAAAACATCAACAACGGCAACGGCAAAGGCTTCTTCGTCACGCCCACCGTCTTCACCGACGTGACCTCCAACATGACCGTCTTCCGCGAAGAAGTCTTCGGCCCCTTCGTCGTCATCGCGTCCTTCACGGACGAGGCCGACGCGCTGGCCAAAGCGAACGATACCACTTACGGCCTGGGCGCGGCGGTTTTCACGCGGGATATCGTGAAAGCGCATCGGTTGGCGAGGGGGGTCGAGGCGGGCATGGTGTGGATCAATTCGAGTCAGGATAGTGATTTTCGGGTTCCGTTTGGGGGCGTCAAGCAGTCTGGGATTGGGAGGGAGTTGGGCGAGGCGGCGTTGGAGGCGTATACGAATAAGAAGGCGGTGCACGTTAATTTGGGCACGTGGCTGTAAATGAGGGTGTATGTAGGCTGGTACGGCGACTCTTGCGTCAAGTTGGGTTCGGTCGACCTTATCTGACCTCCGTTTTGTGCTCAAAGACCATGGTCAACGCCGTCATCTCTGGGAATGATTGGTGACGACGGGGGACATGCAGCGACTCCCAGAGAGCATTGCGAAAGCCCGCAGCGTTTGTCGATTTCGGTAGGGCAGCGATGATGACAAGACAACACCGCTCTAGATACTCAAGACGCACCCGCCGCGCGATGAACTTCGCTGTCTCGAGTAGCCGTACGGAGGCATCAGGATGTGAAGTGTGAAAACTGATAGTAAGGAGAATATCAAACGTACAACTGGCAGGCGTCGTGACTTTCTCTACGAAAGAAATTAATCCTCCCTCAACATAAGATGATACGTTTTCAACTGCTCCTCCGTCATCCTCGTCGGACTTTTCACCAAGAGATCCTCTCCCCTGCCACTCTTGGGAAACGCAATGACCTCCCGCACCGACTCCTTCCCCAACATCACCGCGACCAACCGATCGAAGCCCAACGCGAAACCCGCGTGCGGCGGACACCCGGCGCCGAGGACCCGGAGCAAGTGTTCGAAATCCTTCATACGCTCGTCGCTCATCTGGAGGGTCTCCCGCATGATGAACTCTTGCATTTGGGCGAGGTGGATCCGTTTGCTGCCGCCGCCGAGCTCGACGCCGTTGACGACGAGGTCGTAGTGGTCGGCTTTCACGCGCAGGGGGTCGGTCAGCAGTAAGTCGATGTCTTCCGTGTTCTTGGGTGCGGTGAAGGGATGGTGTGTGGATGCGATGCCCGCCGCACCGCCCTGGCCGGGATCGCTGTCATTTGTGGGGGAAAAGAGCGGGAAGTCGGTGATCCAGAGGAAGGCGAAACCTTGTGGTGCTGGGAGCTGGTTTTGCTTCACGGCGGCTTTGTACAGTGCGAGGCGGAGGTTGCCCATAAGGGTAGAGCCACCCGAGAACGGGACGTTTTTGCGCGCTTGGAGAACGACTAAGTCGCCATCGGCGAGCTCGAGCATCTCCTCTACTTGCTCCGCCGCTTCGAAGCCGAATGGCTGCAGGCCTTGGAGTGGCTTGCGTGAGTCGAAGATGAAGATACCGGGCTGGCCGTCTGGGTTTTGTACGAAAGGCCGTGCTTCGGGAGAGTCCATGAAAGCCTCAACGAACTTCATCGTCTGCCGCGGATCCTCCGATATTGACAGCTTCATGACGTCTACGGCTGGGTTCTGAAGCGGTCCAATTTTTCTGATCAGGTCTACAGGGAGCATGTAGTCGACTCTTCGGATCTCAGACCCAAGCCGAGTGTCTGGCTTATCCGAGCCGTATCTCGACATGGCTTCTTCGTAGGTTAGTCGCGCGAAGGCTGAAGATGAATTGTCCACGTCGAGCAATCGAGTCCATAGAGCTTTGATAGTCGATTCTATCACTCGCATCACATCTTCGCCTGTAGCAAACGCCATTTCCAGATCCACCTGAGTGAATTCAGGCTGCCGATCTGCCCTCAAGTCTTCATCGCGGAAACACCTCGCAATCTGCATGTATCGTGATACTCCGCTCGCCATCAAGATCTGTTTATACTGCTGAGGGCTCTGGGGCAAAGCGTAAGCCATGCCCGCATTGCGGGTTGGGACCAAGAACTCCCTTGCACCTTCAGGCGTAGACTTGAACAGCAGTGGCGTCTCGTACTCCTCAAAGCCATACTGATCGGCCAGGTGATCACGGAGGAAGCGTGCCACCCTGCTTCGGAATCTGAGTGCACTCCGGATACTGCTGTCATGCCGAATCTGCAGGTGGCGTTCTTCGGGCGGAAAGATCTTGCCTTCGCTCAAGATCATGTCTTTCGGGAAAGTGTTCAGAGGGCAAAGGCCTTCCACTTTCAACTCGACACTAGTGACAGGTGTAGGCTTCCCAAGCGTCTGATCGTTACTGGCACTGGAGCTTTTTGGCGCTTTCCGCCGTTGCACTGTCCCTCGTACCCAGATTGGCGTATGCTCCTCGACGTCACGCAGGCGACGTCGGAATGAGTGGCCAGCATCAATAGACGGCGTTGATGCTTCGATTTCTGGGCTCGAAACGAGTTGAATGACCGTACTCAGTCCGATATCACACACCTCGGCGAAGACCAGGTCTTTGTTGGCGACACGCTGTGTGCCAAGATAGCCGTGTAGAACCACTTGCTTGCCAACCCAGTCTTCGCCGTCCTCGGCTAATTGGAGGAGGGTACAGGTGGCGGGCGGGAGGAACGACACCTGCTTGAAACTTTCAATGACCGTAGGAGCCTCGTGTGAGGGTTTCTCGGCCTGATATGCTTCGGAATAATGTCGCCTGATAGGGATGTCATCGCTGAAGTATGCAGCGTTCTGGCGATGTATAGCGTGCTGTAAACCCGCGAGTACGGGCAGCACGCCGGTCCATCGTGGTGCTCGGAGAGCGGTCGCAGTCCAACGACGAGCGCATGGAAGCATCAAGATCCCCACAAAGAAAGTGTTGAACGAGGTTGAGTCTGGCGATTTCCTTCTCGGTCACCGTCCCTGAAGCCAGGTGAAGTCGGATGTATTCATGCCACACTCAGCCTAGCGCGCGCACGGGCATGGCCCAAGTTTTACCATAAGGTATTTCTTCGAATGCACAACGCTTCTCGCTTTCGATTCTTCAATGACCCTCCAAGTCAATGACATGTATGTTACTGTGCAGTCTTCAGGATGCCGATGACCTCGCTGACAATGGACATGCAGATGATGAAAGCCTAGCGTGCAGCAGATGAGCACTGTCCTCCAGAATCTCGTGCTCAAGCTCTCCCTTCACCGGGCTCAAGCGGCGAAGGTGCGAGACTGGAGGCAGCATGATATCTGCGTTCGGCACACCCACCTTGTTACATACAACGGACGCGAAGAAAGGCATCTCTGAACTTCCATTTCATCACTTGGAGGGTTTCTTGCCGACTCGGTCAAGGCAGCTGGTGTGGTCTGTACCCATTGAATCACTGATATCAAGTCGATCTTCGGTAGACATAGCACCGCCAATGCATAGTACTCAGCCCTTTAATCACCTTCATGCCCTGTTTGCAATGCTTACCCGCGAGACACATTCCATGGAAATGCTGGGTGCTCACCATCCCAGCCTCTCCACAGTGCTTGCGGTAGACCGAGACGCATCGCCAACGAGTTGAAGCTGCTCGCACCATGCGGTTTTGACTGTAACAGCGTTGCTACATCCTCTTCTCATCCATCTGTGTGTATTCTGTCCTTGAGAACGTTCGTACACATTACGTACGGGCACGGGCCACGTGCTCTCTCATGCTCGGGAACCCGTTAAGCTCCAGCTGCCACTTCGTTAGGTTTACCTCAGACGTCTCATGTTTGCGACCACCTCTTTTTTCGCATAGCCCGTAGCCTTACGCGCTCACCTGTTTGCTCCAGCCTCTCCCGTCATAGTGTTCAAGCACTCGAGATGCGTGCATCGCGGTAGCCACAAAGGTCCTCCTCCCATGCCGTACGACAAAACTCCACCGAGCCGAGAACATGTCGAGCAACTTCGAGAAGTCGGTCAAAGGCGGCACCAAGGTCAAACTCGCTCCACCGAAATCGAAGTATGTCGAGCACATCTTGCTCGCGACACAATCAGGCGAGGCTGGCGTCGCCGAGGTCTTTCGAACGTTGATCCACCGACTTCGCGATTCCACATGGACGGTGGCCTTCAAGTCGCTGATCATTGTCCATCTCATGATCAAGGAGGGCGCGCAAGATGTGACGTTGAGCTACCTGGCCGTGGCGCCTAGGAATAGATTGGCCGTCAACAGTTTCACGGACGTGCAGACACAAGGCCACAATATCCGGACGTACTCCGAGTATCTCCTCGCAAGAGCCGCGGCATTTGGGAACACCAAGTGCGACTACGTGAGATCCGGTGAGGGTCGCTTGAGGCGCATGCCTGTAGACAAGGGGCTGTTGAGGGAGACGGAAGTCATACAAGACCAGGTCAAGGCGCTGGTCAAGTGCGATCTACTGAACAACGACACGGAGAACGAGATCTCCCTGACAGCCTTCCGGTTGCTCACGAGAGACCTACTGGACTTGTATAGTGTGCTGAACGAGGCAGTGATGAACGTGCTCAGTCGGTATTTCGAGATGTCGAAGCCGGATGCGGAAAGAGCGATCAAGATATACCGAACATTCTGCAAGCAAACGGATCAAGTGGTGCAATACCTCAGCGTCGCACGGCAATACGAACATGCCACCAGACTGCAGATACCGAAGATCAAGCATGCGCCGACCAGTCTCGCGAACTCATTACAGGAGTATCTGGATGACCAGGATTTCGACACAAACCGGAAACAGTACCTCGCTGAGCAGGAGGCCAAGCGGACGGGTAAACCGCTTCAGAAAGCATCAGCACCGAAGTCACAACCTGCGACGCAATCCGCGGCCAAAACTACACCTGCGCCGGTAGTGGCAGCGGCAGCAGCAAGCCAACCTACAGTCAAGGGCCCCGCTCCGGATTTGATGGATTTCTTCGAGTCAATAGAGCAGAACCAGCAGCCCATGGCCCAGAATGTGGCACCGTTCCAGCAGCAACCTACGGGCTTTCCGGTACAGGCGCAACAGACCGGCTTTGCCGTGCAGCCGCCGCAGCAGCAACAAGCCTTTGGTTTCCAGCAGGCACCACAACAGACAGGCCTCGATGGCTTCACAGCACATGGCACGAATCCCTTCGGACAGCCACAGCAACCACAGCAGCAGCAGCAGCAGCCTCAGTACCAGCCTCAACCTCTGCAGGCACAGTACACCGGTGCCGGCTTCGGTGGGTACGGGCCCCAGCCACAGCAGCAACAGCCTTCGTTTACCGGAGGTCCATTCCCACAAAGCCCTGTGCAAATGCAATCACCCACACAGATGCCAGCGGCGCAAGCTATACAACCTCAGCCCACGGGCAGCACCAATCCCTTCCGACAATCAACGATGCCAACAGGCGCGACACTGGCGACGTTCGACTCGACTTTCGGACAACAAGCGGCCAAACGGCAATCCACGAATCCGTTCGCACGCAACGTCCAAGCCTCCAACCCTACTGGAGATGCATTCGCGCAACAACCGCCACCCTTCCCACCACAAGCCATCCAACCTCAACCCACCGGGACAAACCCCTTCGCTCGAAACGTGACTCCCTCACAGCAACAAGCCGCAACCTCGCCTCCCCACGCGCTGCAAGTGCAACCCACAGGCTCCACGAATCCCTTCCGGCAATCGGCGTTCGTCAACCAACAGACGGGTCAAGGGTGGCAGAACGCGCCGCAGGGGACGATTGGTGGATTGGAGAACTTGGAGACGATGCCTGTGTTTCCTAGACCGGGTCAGGCGCAACTGACGGGGCAGCAGCAGCAGCAGCAGCAGCAGTTGCCGTGGGGTTGAGCACTGGAAAGAAGAGAGAGGGAATGAGTGGTGGTGTTTTGGGTTTTTGTTGTGTTAGCGTGGCGCTTGGGAGTGAGCTGTCCGGTATTGGTACACTTATAATGGCAGGCTTGGGCTGTTGATGCAGGACCTTTCGAGCTATGTGAAAAAGTTCATCTGTGCCGCATGCTATCTGCCCATGCCCGCTCCATGATTCATGTCCTTTTGTCGCAAACACTTTTTGATAAGGTAAAATAGTACAGCCATCTGCCCATCTCGGCTTCATGTCCTCCCGTCGCATTCGGATTCGCAATGCTGAAGAGTGCAGCCCATGTCACTCTTGCTCTGCAAGTGTAAAGAAAGACCGCTCATGCCTTCCTGTCGGTACGGAGTTCGTTGATCGCTCGTGACCTTCCCTTCCCTCATCACCTCGTCCCCTCATGCCTGGTGCTTTGCTGCTTTCGGGCGAGCATGCCTGGCGCAGCCTCCACCAACGCATTGCTGTGCCTAGCCCCTTGTGGTGACGTGCCATTGAAGATCCCGGATGCGTCGGTTTTGGGCGTGCATGCCTGTCGCAATTTCTGACGCATTTCGACGCCCAGCTCCTCGTCGTACTTTTGCCACCGGAGATCCCGGATTCGTCCTTGAAGTGTTTCCGCAGAGCTGTAAAGCGTTCTTGTCATCCCAGGTGGCGCTGGTGCTGTAGGAGACCTAATACACGCGGCACCTTGTTCGTCGACGGGGGTCTCTGGAGACTCTATGCGCTTGTAAGTCAAGATACGGAGTGGATGCTCTGACCCGTTGACCTGGCCAATTGGCCAGACCGTGAGAAAAGCTTCTCTTTCCGTTTGCCTCGGCGTGGGGTCTGCCCACGAGAACTGCTGGTCTAGGTATTCGATGGTGAATCTGGCAACGCGGTGGAGGGCTGTGGGAGGTGCCCAGTCGAGAGGGTCCAAGCTTGATTGATGGAACGCCCAGAGTTTGAACCATGGACCGTTCTCGCTCGAAACGATTCTCTCGCAAAGCCGAATGAACTCCAGCAAGCTTTGCGGCTCTCGGAAGTGCCACGTCACATGAGGTAGGTACTCTTTCACAAAGATCGACCGGGCTTCTTTGCCAACCTGGCGGCTTGCGAGGTTGAGAGCGAGCAACGCGCTGAGGCCGTACGCTTGCGGCAGCCATTCGTGGCCAATGATCACGGGCTCTTTCGTTTCTGCGGTGATGTCATCGAAGACCTGACGGTAGATTTGGTTGCGTCGCCGGCAAGTTTCATGAACGGGAGGTATCTTGACCCTGCGCCGCGAGCTTCGTCGTTGGCGGCATCTTGTTTGTGAGCTCGTGGCTGATTTGTCGCCTTGTCGGGCGCGTTCATCTTGTTCATTTGGCGGCTGCCAGCGACTCGCAGGCCGGAGTGGTTGTATGATGATCGACTTGTCTGTTGCAATGTGGAAGGGAGGCTTGAGAGTAGAATGAAAGCCATGTACTACTGTACACTAGCGCAGCACTAGCGTGTTTCAGCCCGGTGAACACTGCAGTGAGGTCACTCCGAAGGTGTAGTGAAGGGGACCGAGGTCAGTCTGCGCAGTAGGTAGTCAAGGAATCAGTTCCAAGCTATGCTTGTAGGAGCCGTCGTCAACGTATAGAGAAAAAGCACTCAGTGAAGTCCAGGATGTGAACGGCGTTAGGCTGCGTGTTGTGCGTATCGAGCTTATACTTGCAATCTCAAGCTTGACAGAATAGCATATACACAATATACACACAAAGTGAAAGGGAATATGAACATACTTTGCACCCTTACCATCTCCTGCCCCAGAGCTCTGTCACTGCCGTCAGTATCGGCCTTCTTCTCGCCTCCGTCTCCTCCAGCGCACTCCTCACAGCACCGAGCCCTCCCTTGCTCTGCCCGTCGTCTTCCTTGACCTGTCCCTCAACCGCCCTCCTGTCTGTTTCCTGGAACTTCTGCTTCTCAACTACACGTCCTTGGATCATCTTGTCCCGCAACCGCCTGAGTTCCTGCTCCTCTTCATCTCGAGCCTCGAGCTCCTTCAACCACGCCTCGTGCTTATCCATCTTTTTCTTGTCTTCCACCAGTTCATTGTACTGGCCTCGTTTCTGCCGGTCACTCTCCCAATACGCAGAGCCCGCAACCATGGCAAGGATCGTGAAGCCCTGGGCGTAGATACGTCGTCGAAACATGCGGTTTGTGCGGTGTTTGTCGCCAGAGCGAATCGACTTTGTTCTGTGAGATTGTTCAGCCGTGTATTCTGCCCCCACTCTCCAGTTGAACGACTCACGCTTCGAATAAAGCCCAACAGGTTAATGCGCAACCAAGCGGGATCAATGGCTCTTCTATCAATCGCCGCTTAAGCTTGCCCCATCTAGACTCCTGGTAGAAGTCGGCATCTTGATCAAAGGAAGACGGAGGCGGAGCGGTATTGATGTTGCCAGGTACGGACATGATGTCGCCGTGCAAGAGGTATCGCGTGCTCTACCAAGGCCTGTTCCTCGTTCGCGTTGTAGTTGCAAGCCGGGGCGACAATTGACCCTCGGGGCTCGTCCGGCGATTAGAGACAGGCAGCGCAATAAAGGACTCTTGAAACACAAAATGAAGGATCCAGACCGCGGTTAGCCTGGTAGAATCGTCTAGCTGTTGAAGACTGAAGTGATGATTTCATACCAGCCACGACTTTTGCGGTGGAGGATTGCCGCTGCAGGGGACGCCTTGACCGCCCGCGGCCGCACAAATAGGGTGATATATCAACATCAACTCCCCCCCCTTGAACGAGATTGTCACTCACTCCTTCGAGAGTTAAGGATTCACAAGACTCAAGAGGGGCATGGCGGATGATGTCGTGCCGAACGGCACTCACGAACACACGCCCGAGACGCCGAAGCCATCGCATGCGAGTCTGGCATTGACCGAGTACTCCGCGAACCCATCACCGCAGTCAACGACGCCCAGAGAGAAGGTGGTGAATGCGGGCGTGCCAGATGATTTCCTGCTTCCCACCGGGTACCCCGATGTAAGCAGATCGTGCTCTTAGTATATCTTTCTTCCTTGAAGTTCGACAATCAATCACAATCAGACGGGCTTTCTTATGGACTGTCGACGTCTCTTGTCTGTTCTCGACATCTGTTGCGAAATAGTGCCTGTGTGTTCGTCCGAAGCACGACAGAAGTTGCTCAACTCGTTACGTGTCTTCGCGTCTGTGTCCAGCATATGCTGATTATGTTTGTAGTACCTTCGTCTGATCTTGACAGCCAAAGTATACGATGTCGTCGAGACTACGCCACTCACGCATGCAATCAATCTCAGCAACCGCCTGGAAAGTAACATCTTGATCAAGCGAGAAGATTTGCAGCCAGTGTTCTCCTTCAAGCTTAGGGGTGCTTACAACAAGATGGCTCATCTGACCGAGGCGGAGAGGTGGAAGGGTGTCGTCGCTTGTTCTGCAGGTACGGCTGTTCCTCTAGCCATTCGGTGGACACTTTGCTGAGCGGAGCACAGGCTGAGTACGCACAGGGAACCATGCTCAAGGTGTGGCTTACTCGGCACGCAAACTGCGCATTCCAGCAACAATCACCATGCCCACGGGCACACCGGCCATCAAGCACACGAACGTATCGAGGCTGGGCGGCAACGTAGTCCTGCACGGCGCAGATTTCGACGCGGCCAAGGCAGAATGTGCACGGTTATCTACCCTACATGGACTTACGAACATCCCACCATTCGACGATCCGTATGTCATTGCTGGTCAGGGCACCATCGGCGCGGAAATTCTGCGCCAAGCGGACCTCAGCAAGCTTGAGGCCATCTTCTGCTGTGTCGGTGGTGGTGGGCTCATTGCAGGGACAGGAGTTTATGTCAAGCGCATAGCGCCGCACGTCAAGATCATTGGTGTCGAGACATACGACGCGAATGCTCTGGTTCAATCTCTAAAAGCAAAGAAGAGGGTCACATTGAGCGACGTCGGCTTGTTTGCAGATGGTGCAGCCGTGAAGACTGTGGGTGAGGAGACCTTCCGGATCTGCTCTGAAGTCGTCGACGACGTCATTCAGGTGGATACGGACGACATCTGCGCCGCGATCAAGGACGTGTTCGAAGACACGCGAAGCATCCTGGAACCAGCCGGGGCTCTCTCGTTGGCCGGACTAAAGAAGTACGTCGAACAGAAACCATCCCAGGACACCCGCCGGCAACTTGTGGCTATTGCTAGTGGAGCGAACATGAACTTCGACCGGTTACGCTTCGTCGCCGAGCGTGCAGCCATCGGTGAGAAGAAAGAAGCTCTGCTCTCGGTCACCATCCCTGAACAGCCAGGCGCTTTCGCCAAGCTCGTTTCAGCCGTCAACCCCATGGCTGTCACGGAATTCTCCTACCGCTACTCCACCTCCGCGGCCGCGAATGTACTCATCGGTATCTCTCTCTCCGCCTCGAGCCGCGCCCGCGACCTCGCGAATCTCATCCACCGTCTGCAACAAGACAACATGACCGCCACCGACCTCAGCGGTGACGAGCTGGCCAAATCGCACATTCGTTATCTCGTCGGCGGCCGCAGCAACGCCGAGAACGAGCGACTTTTCTCGTTCGAGTTCCCCGAACGTGCGGGGGCACTGCATAAATTCCTCACGACGCTGCAGCCGAGCTTCAACATCAGCTTGTTCCACTACAGGAACTACGGAGGCGATGTGGCGAAGATTCTGTCGGCTATTCAGTGTCCGCCGGGGGAGGAGGAGGAGCTGAAGAAGTTCTTGAGTAAGATCGGATACCCGTACAAGGAAGAGACGGACAATGAGACGTATAAGATGTTCATGCGACCGTGATAATACTGTGTCTGTGGATTGGTCATAACTGGTAGTCGGTGGGTTCTGCCAGCATGCGCAGCAAACCAGTACTTCTGGAATGTACGAGCATAGCCCGGTTCAGCCTTTCATACGAGTTACCAGTGCATGATCTCTGCGCTGATGACGCCGTGGTGACTGATCGGCCGCGTACAGTCTATCGCCTTTGCCACCTGATCAAGCCATCGTGGACTTCGTGAGTACGTGAGTGCGAGCGACCTTCGAGGACGTTACCGTGTAATCAGATCGTACCTCGTTTGTCGGAACTCGGCTTCTGATCAACTGCTTCCTCAACTACATGGCCCATGATTTCGTCAAGGCGTCGTAGCCTCTCGTCAAACGCACGTGCCAGGTCATCCAGACCGTCAGAAGTGCCCGCTTCTGTCAAGCTCCAGACGCTCCGAGCTTCTTGGCCAGATACCTTGAGCAGGAGACCCCTCTCAACGGCAGATGCATCCCCGCCCCAGCTCGGGGCTTGCACAACCGTCGTCTTCAGCGTCTGCCAATGCGGGCTGAGCGAGGTAGCCGAAGCTACTTCCTTGCCATCCGGCGTCATGTCCAGCACAACGATCCGCTCTTCCTGGTCGAGGTGCTCTCCGGCGCCTACAGCTTGCCCCGTAGCGATTACGTCCAATGCCGCATTCGTGAGCAGTTCCGCGTCATCGTCGGCGAACAGATAGTGGACGTTTGGATGGTGGTACTCGCCCGTAGCGGGGTCTTCGATCAAAGTGAAGAACGATCGGAAGTCTGGCGGAGCTAGCAGGTCTTCGGGTGCAGGCTCTTGGTACGTACTATCTTCCTCCTCCTGCTCGGCTTGCTGGCTGGCTTCAGGGAGCACCAGCGGCTGCTCGGAAGGTGCGGGTTGTACATGCTCCTGATCCGCTACTTGACTTTGCCCAGTGGAGCCCTGCCATGGTATTGTGTCTGCCCAGCTCATGTCAATCAGGTGTCCAACGTGTCCCATGTACTAAGCGCACCGTCTCCCGTTACTGTTTGTTCGATCGTTGCCTCGGGAGGAGTATGCTCGTCAGCCTTGCCATCTCTACCTGTCTGCTTGCTTGTAGTGTGAAGACTCTCAGCGCTGGCGAGCAACGATGTGCGTTCGTCTGACTTGCTGATGGCGGACGCCGACATCCTCCATGAGGAACACGTCACGTTGGTGCCCTAGGACTTTAGGGTAGCTGTAAACAGATCGACGGTGCCCTGCCTGCCGCCCAAAGCAGCCTTATCGGGCCGAGGAACGGCCCGTTGACATGCAATGAGCAATTTCCTCTTTGGGAAATCTCCTAGTGTTGGGGACTACATGCATCGTGGATTGATGGAAGATTGGTGTACGTTGTGGACGAAGAACAGCACGAGCTTTTGGAGTCAAAGCCGCTCCTCTGAGGGACCTTAGAGACTGCCCAAACTGGTGATTGTAACGCTTTGAGGTCGTGGAAGACAAGGAGTGAAGACCCCTGTGGTAATCAACAGCAGCGCCACAAGCAGTACTGAGTCCATTGATGGCCGTCCAAGCCTTGACATTGACGCTCTGCATCTTTTCCACTGCTTTGAGTTTCTAACAATTGATCGCAAGCGCATGCCGACTGATATGAGTGGTATCCATTTCGACTTCATCGTCATCCCATATTTATGATATGGCGTCGATACTTCTATACCCTTGCTCTTTTGCTTGTGTGTGATCGCGATACCAGCGCAACCTCGCTTTCCGGTGTTGCACGATGCAGAATGATGGCTGTAGGATCGCCTAACATACTCGCAATTAGCCCAAGCGGCGCAGTCGTCATCATGTTGTACGCCGTGCGGCTGTCGATGGAGGGTTGTCCATCAACCTTAAACATTCCGCGAGCGACACGAGGGGAGAGCACTGGTAGCTGCCACGATATGTTGGGTATCGAGCGGGTGACGCTCCTCAATGGTCTCGATGAGCTTGTGTTTGTAGGAAGAGGTGCGCGTGTGGAGTCACTCGTCGAAACGCGCGGACTGTCGCAAGCTTGCCGATGCCTGTATGAGCCTTGCATTGATGGGACGAGATCGTGCTTGAGATATTCCCTTAATATCAGTGCAGAAAGACAGACAGTGAGAGCGGGACTATGTTCCTTGTCCTTATGCATCTATCGCCGAGTGATTTCAGGCTCAGAAAAAAGAAACTACTAACCACGTACCTGCAATGCGAGCCAACACTCATGTGAAAATGCAAAAGAAACCGCTTGCAAGAGGGGATGTGCGGAAAGAAACACCCTCGAAAGGTGTTTGCTTATTACGATGCGGCATTACAGTGAGGGTCGCTTTGGGCTTCGAAATGCCGCCTCATGCCGATCGGGGGAGACGCCGGCTGGTTTGAATGCTATCTTACGACTAGACCAAACCAGCGGCTTTCTCCCGACTGCTTTGTATGGATTGACCGAACAATATATAGGTATCGATAAAGCCGGACCTTTGCCGAAAGCAGTGAAGTGACGTTGGGCTTTGCGGCGGCCGCCATGCGGACGGTCAATAGCAACTTGTCGGTGTGTCGAGCGAGACTCGATTACTGTGTGAGTGTGTAGTCCTGGATGGATGCGTGAATGATATCCTCATACTTACATTGATGCAGGCATGTACGAGATCGTCCAGCTGATCATAATTTGTACCAAAGCCGTTCCCAACGCTCCTAACTCCTATCGCGCTCATGCATCTTATTATACACAATGATCATGCCTTCCGCGCAATCATCCCATATGATCATGATCATCCTTGCCTGCCACAATGTCAGTCTCAAACTCCCTGTATGATCTTTCCTCGCCGAGTCAGACAGCGCCTACCTTTGTTTGTGTTTGGGATTTTTCGAGCATATAATGTACACGTATTTCCCACCCTTCCTTCTTACGCTCTTGCACCCATCACAGAGCTTCTTGACACTACTTCGCACCTTCATGCCTCGGATCTGCGGTCTCGTGACCATGCGACTTCTTTGGGCGCCATCGATCCTGAGATTTCGGAGGGCAGAAAGAAGCGACGTCTGCGGATCGCGGGTAGTGCTTGTGCGCGAGCTCAAACTGCTGCATTGGCGTGTAGCGCGATTGATGGCATGACCGGTGATAGGATGCGATCGATCGAAGACAACTCGTGGGCGTGCTGTTCTGGGTAGGAGAGTACGGCGAAGATGTTGGCGCGCTGGTGCTGAGGCGAGCATATTGTCGACAAAGTCGAGTCGGTTGTGTTTGTGTAGTGTGTGAGATTGTTCGCACGCTGGAAAAGGCGCAAAGAGGATGTCTTACGCTGTCAAAGCTGCTGTAATCTGATGATGAGGTTTGGATGATCCCGGATCTCGGATGTGTTTCGGGGAAAGCTCGCATTCATTTTATATATGGCTGCGAATACATAGTAGCACTCCGACTACATCTACATATCTTGTGACCAACATGCCGGCGACATCGACCGGTATGCTGTCCAGAATTGCCTTAGGCTTGACCATAACCGTCGGCCTCTACGCTGTTATTCTTGGGTGCTTACTTACGCCACCAATACAACGCTTCGCACTCTACGCTCACAAGATCAACACCCTTTTCCTCGGTGATGACTTGAGTAAACCGGAAGCTTTTGGTTTTGCGAAAAACCAAGTCACACCTTTCAACATACGCACACCTGACGGTGAAACGCTGTTTGCATGGCATGTCTTACCGTCGGATGTTTACGCTCGCAACGAAAAACTCATCAGAGGAGAAGAGAGAGCCCACGGAACAGTGCACGACTTCACTGAGACAAATGCGTTCCGCCTACTCACAGGAAATGACCCATCACCAGCGAGAGTTGTAGTGACTTGTAAGATATCTCCAGCGAGAGCATTAGGTACACGTCGGCTAACCAAGGGCGTGAGAAGAAGTCCACGGCAACGCCGGCCATATCGCCCAGGGTTGGCGAACCGATACTTACCGCAACATCGTCACTCAACCCAACACACATGTGCTCACGATTGACTATCGTGGTTTCGGTCACTCGACTGGTTCTCCTACCGAAGCGGGCTTGATCACTGATGGCACGACACTCGTGGACTGGGTCCTGCATACCGCTGCCATCCCACCCGACCGCATCGTCATTCTCGGCCAGAGTCTCGGTACTGCAGTCAGCAGTGCAGTGGCTTTGCATTTCGCGGATCCGGCCAGTGATCTCATTCCTTCACAGTCGCGAGAGCTGCGCCCCCTACATGTCGCTGAGGACCACCACGAGCCGATGACATTCGCCGGTGTAGTGCTGGTTGCGCCATTTTCCAGCCTGCCATCACTGATGCTTAGCTACCGTATTGGAGGACTACTACCGATACTCCTCCCTTTGCGCCCTTTTCCATCTTTGGCCGGGATGCTCACGTCACAGATGTTTGACAAGTGGCTGTCGGCCGAACGTCTCGAAGCATACTACAATTCCCTCGCTGGCAGCTCTAAGCTTCACATTGCTGTCGGTACCATTAAACGGAGGATGGCAAGCCTGCAAGTTATACACTCGACGAACGACATGGACATACCCTACCATCAAACGGAAATGATATGCCGGCGGATCTTCGGAGAAGGTAGCGAACCTGGCGTGTACGACGGTGACGATCGGAGAGAGCCGGTGAAGTGCATCAACGGAAGCCGTGGTGCTGCCGTACTAGATGTCAAGGCTGAAGGAAGGCCAAGGGTCCGCTTTGAGATCTTGGAATTTGGAGGTTAGTGCAGCCTTACCGTGCGGAGTGTAGCAACCGCTTCAGGGCGTTTGCCAGAAATCTTGTTCGTCGAGAGGTCAGTCGCTAACTATTTACAGGGCACAACCGGATCGTCACACACAGTCCCGTCACTGTGGCGATTATCAGGGCATTTGAAGACTTGTTCAACTAGTAGGTTGACGACGCAGTTCACTAGAGTATATCCACATGGACATAATCGCGTT
>Ga0058704_10000077_pt1 | contig 48948 bp, 49 predicted proteins | sample AgamicMgSfe_FD_71363 | JGI IMG/M metagenome (GOLD analysis project Ga0058704, IMG submission 71363) | Agave microbial communities from Guanajuato, Mexico - Mg.Sf.e | ecosystem: Host-associated > Plants > Phyllosphere > Phylloplane/Leaf | place: Guanajuato, Mexico | collected 2012-05-30
TGTATGGTGTTGGGTAGTTGTTGGTTGTGATGTACTACGTGTGGTACGGAGGATCTGATGCGATTTCTGCTTCACCTGGTGATGGATAAGAGTTCTGTGGCGGAGGAAGATCCTAGCATCTTTGGCAAACATCTGGAAGAACAATGCGATAGAATACATAGTATCAAACGTTACATCACACGAGAGACGAACTTTTGCGGGGTGAAACGCGGGGTTGAAAGGGTCACATGACGTGAAGCACCAAGACTCAATGTTGAAAAGTGCACGTGATACATTACCGCTACACAACCGAAGTACACACCGACTGGGTTTCGCACGATGTAACGGCCTATCCAAAGCTGACTATGTGTCCTAAAAGATCCCCTTTGCCTTCTGACGAGCATCAATAATAAAAGATGATTAATCGTAACAGCGTCAAACATCATCCAAAGCGTTGCATCTCTTGCGCTTTCGTCGTGTTGGTACATCATCCCCCCTTGATGACCCTCGTAAACGCCTTTGCCCCCGCTCCGCCAAAAGAAAGAGAACGCTCAAACGTCAAGAACCAAGAAAGAAAGCATGAGGAAACCGGGACTAAGAAGCACGTAACGAGAGAGCTCGCTACGAAGGCGCCATGGGAAAATCGGCCTGATCCCGATAGGTCTGCAATTCGGCCAGCTGAGATGTCAGGTCCGCAAAGATATCGGTCATCGGGCAGGCGTGCTCGAGCATGCCGTTCTTGAAAGGCCGGATCATGTTGCGGACGGCGAGGGTGGAGATGCAAGTCTGTACAAACACACACGCAAGATCGTCAGCTCTCTATCTCTCTGCATGCGGGGGGGGGGATGGGAACATCAAGCTCACCTCAATCCTACTGATCTGGTGCTCGACGAAATTGACCAGGAACCGATCAGTGACCTCGCTCTCCCGCTGCTTCATCCGCTCCAGCAGCGCCGTCTCGGGGGGCTTCAGGCTCGTGCATCCCGTGCTCTCGAGCGCGCTGCACAGCATCTCCAGCCTGAGACTAACGTTCCAGAGATCCCACACATTGCTCGTGTCGATGGCCAGGTCGCTGCTGCGCTGGCGCGCCGCGTGCTGGTTCTCCTGCTGGGCCCGCGACTCCGCCTCCGCCTTTTGCTGCTGCACGACGAGGCGTGAGGCCAGGGAGTGAGGATACATGAGGTAAATGTTCTCCGGGTTTTCGAGGCCTTTGAGCGTGCGTTGACCGAGGTCTTTGACTTCGAAGCCTTGGCTGCTGAGGGAGCGTAGTTCGCGGCGGATGGCCTGGCTCAGGAGGTCTTCGCTGAGCGTGTCTTCGGACCCGCTGGACCCGCTCCGGTCGCTTTCGATGTGGCTCTCGAGCATCCGATGGACCTCTTGGATGAGATCCCACGACACGCAGATCTGTCCGCCATCCGCCACGCCCTCGATTCTTGCTGCACGGTTCACCATAGGACCGAAGTAATCCATTCGCCGTGTCACCGGATCCACTTCGCACACAGGTCGACCCCAGTGGATGCCCATCCTGACGCTGAGGCCACGGAAGATGACATTGCCGTCGGCGTCCTGCATCTCCTCCCCGTGCACGCTGTTGAGGATCTCCTGAGGCCACTGCACCTCCAGCAGCTGGCTCTGGATCGTGAAACACCACAACAGCGCGCTGGTGACCGTGGGGAAAGCGACCATGAACGCGTCACCTTCTGTCTTGACCTCGTATCCACCAATGATCCGGAGATGTCGCCGCATGACCTCGTTATGCATTTTGATCGCACTTTGCATCGCGATGGGGTACGTCTCCCACAAGATCGTGCTGTTTTTGATGTCCGTGAACACAAGCGTGACCTCGCCCGTGGGCGCATCGACCTCCTGATCGAGGCGTGCGAGCTTTGAGTCTCCGACCGCATCTCGTCCACGCTTGCCCTTGCGAGCGACAGTCGTGAAATAGTCGTCCGGCGAACCCGACGGACCCATGCTCATGCTCTGCGTTCTCCACCCTTTCCGTTCTCTCTTCCGAAGGTCGCTGACGCCGACAATCATGACCATGATCTTGCCCGTCGCCCCAAACGCGATCGCCAAATCTCTGAGCTTCTGCGCCGCCCGCATCAAGTCGCCTCTCTCCTGCCGGGCGACATCCACTGCGAAATCGGGCGTTAGGTAATCCCACAGTTCCCTCGACGCCAGAAGGATCATCTCGTCACTCTCCTTAATATCAACCTTGCAGACATGCGGCGCAGCGATGATGCACGGCGTCAGCTGCACATAGCCGAACGCCCTCGACACATCGAGAACATCGTTCAACTTACCCTGCCGCGAAACAAAACCCCCGGCCTCGCGGATCCGCGCGCGCTCCGTGGTCTCGGCCGGGTCGTGTTTCCTTGTCACGACGCGGTGCCCACCTTCAGACTGGATGAGCAGCGCCTGCGCGTCGCCGACGTTACTCATGTACAGCTCCATGCTGTGCAGGTACATGACCGTCGCCACAGAGCCTGAGTTCAGATCATCCTCTCCCAACTCCGGCCCGCTTACACTCCCACGGTGCACGAGCGCCGAGCTGGGGTGTGAACGCTGATCCAGCGCGTGCGTTGCCGCCAACGCCAGGTCCTTGTTTAAGCCCAGGTACGTCCGTCGGAGCGCGTCCATCGGCGTCTCGCCCGCCTTCATCTTGTCCAGCTCCTCGATGAAGTAATGCTTGAATTTGTCGTGCAGATATTTCGCCACACGGCTGCCACCGCTGGACAGAGAAGTACCGTCGAAGAGACCGATGAGCGTCTCGTCTTCGTGGCCGCGGAAGCGTGGGACGACCATGTCGATGGTGGAGAGGTGCTCGTTCCTGCCCAGGGTATCCGCCATGCCGTACGGCATCACGGTACCGATGATCGAGCCCGCGGTCCGCACACGTCGATCAGGCGCTTGGTCCGGCACGGAAGGTATGGTCAGCGTGACGTCCATCAAGCCCAGTATCCGCAGATTGACCAACGACGAGAAGTCAGTGAGATCGCGGTGATCCCTACCGCTGAGTGTCTGTGGGGATGGCTTGATCTCTAGTCGCTTGTTGCCCGACAGGTTCAAAAAGCGCAGCTGGTGGTTCCAGTTCCAGTTCCAGTCGTACGGCCAGTTGGAGACGTTGTACTTCAGCATGTTGCTGCCGACATCCAGGATGGCCAGTTTCTGCACCTTGCCCAGCTCCGCGGGAAGAACTTGAAACTTGTTGTTGTTGATGTGCAGCACCTTCAAGCTGCTCCCTTCCTCTAGATCCTCTGACGGCAGACTCGTCAAATCATTGCCGGACAGGTACAGCTCGGTCAGATGAGTCCACCGGCGTATCGTCCGAGGCGCGATATCATAAAGCTGATTGTAGCTTAAGTTTAAGATCCTCAGTTCCGGCAGCATCACAAGCTCGTCAAACACATCATCCTCCAGCCGGTTGTCCGCCAGGAACAAGTGCCTCAAGCTCGTCGAAAACGTCGTGGCAAGCCTACTGCTCAATGTCGAATCCTTCCGAGCCGTGGGCGTAATGGTGCCGACGGTGCTCGCGGTACTGCCTCGGCCAACCAAACTCTGTTTGCTAGAGCTGTAGCTCACCACGCTGCCTTTGCGGCTCGTCGTGCCTGGCGAAGATGACACACTAAGCATCCCGCTGGCCTGGCTAGGTCGTCGCATCTGGAAATCTTCCAGCCTCCCCAACTCCTCAAAGTCCGGGGTTGCTCCAGAGTTGAGTGATGGCGTAGTGGTACCCGACTCCGCCGGCAAGGGTGGCAACGGCGCACCCGGCTTTGGAAACTCGGTAAGGACGTTCGAACTCACGTTGAGCGTCTCCAGGCGCTTCGCATACCAGATCTCCGACGGCAGCATTCCTAGGTTATTCTCCCTAACGTCCAAGTAGCGCAGCTCTGTCATGCGACCAATCTCACTCGGGAGTCTGCTCAATTCATTCTTCGCCAGGCTCAGATACTCTAATTTGGACAGGAGGCCAAAGTGCGGGCTCAGGTTGACGAAATGGTTCTTGCTGATGGTAAGCTTTGTCAAGCCGCTCATTTTCTGGAAAATGCCCTCCGGCAGTTGACTGAGTTTTGCGCTCGCCAGGTTCAGCACACTCAACGTCGGTACAGGTGCCTTCAGGTCGAAGTTCGTGACCGGGTTGTGGTTCAAGAAGAGTACTTTCAACCGTGCAAACGACCCCTGAAATTGACTGATCGAGTTGTGACCAAGCATCAGCATCTCGAGCTTCGGTAGCTGGCTCACGATGTCGATGTTGGAGATGGCGTTGAATCGAGCATCAATCTCTTTCAAATTGACCAGCTCGCGGAAACTCTCGTCAAAGGGACCGGAGAGTTTGTTGTTTGTCGCCCATAACCTTTCCAGATTGACCAGGCTTCCGACGTTGCCCAGGCTGGAGATGGAATTGAACGACACATCCATATCGACCAACGTCGTCAACTGCCGCAAGGCATCTGGGAACTCGGTCAAACTGTTCGAACTCAAGTTAAGGCTCCGCAATGCAGTGTACTGGTCAAAGTACGGCGGCACGCTCGTCAGCTTGTTGTTGCTGAGCTTCAGACTGACCAAGCCCGACAATTTCCACAGATCCGCATGCGTAAGCTGTTCTAGTCGGTTGTTCGAGATGTCCAGCATCGTCAGCCTGGCAGCCAGAGCCAAACTCTGCGGGACTTTCCAGGCCTCGTTCGAAGTGTACTTGATCTCTCTGAGCTGTGTGCAGCTTTGCACAAAGTCTTTCGGGATGTCGAGGGTGGGGTTGCGCGACAGGTTGAGCGTGATGATCTCGGTCGCCTTCTGGTATAGAAGGATGGGGATCGTGACGAGGTTACGACCCGACAGATCGATATGGTTGAAGCGCTGCACCTTGTTGAAGCCAGGGTCGCGCTCGAGCGAGTTGTAGCCGCTCATCTTCGCCGGCATGAAGGTGAAGCGGCACAGGTAGCCGTGATCCTCTCTACCTAAGTCTTCTAAACGGTCGTTGTCCTGGTATCCAGCCATCTCGAGAAGGCGCTTTTGCAATACAAGCGGTCGTTCGCCGGGCTCGAGCTGTCGCGAGGTGTCCTGCTTGCGCATCACTATCTGGTAATTGTCCAGCTCGTCCTGCAAGAAAGTTTTCTTCGCCATCATCGAGATGAGCTCGGCGGCGGTCGTGTTGAGGCTCGCGGAAATCACCGCAAACGTACTGTCAGCCCGGAAGATGCGCATGAAGAACATCGGCCCCGGGTCTTCGTCTCGCGGTACGTTGCCTTCGTCGTCCAATTCTCTCAGTCGACCCTGGTTCTCGTCTCTAACCCTCTTCACAGCCCAGGAGTCGGGTGCATCCCATGCTCCTGTCTCCTCTGGTTGGGCGCTGAGCTCCTTCTTCCCCTGCGACTCGCTTGGGAAGCCAGCGTAGATCTCGGTCGCTGGAGGCGTCATTGGTGGCTGTCGATGATCGACAATACCTTCCATGTGAGACATGTCTGTGTCGAGGTGCCATAACGCGGAGCCTTCTTCCGGGCCGTGCTGGTTGGGGTCTTTGACCGGAGCACGCACGTCTAGGACAGTGTCTCCCCGTTTGCTCTTGAACGGCAGCCGCGACTCCTTCCGTAGCGGCACCATACCGTTCGCGGCCCCATCGGGCCGGAGAGGAGCCTTTGAAGGCCTCGAGACAGATTTGGTATCATTGCGTGCCTTTGGTGGTTGGGCCGAGGCCGCTGTGGCGAGCGAAGTGGCAGATACGGACGACTGCAGAGTCTCGACCGAGGGCTTGTCCTGCTTGTGCCGGCCTGTCACTCGATCGAGGAGTGATCGCTTGCCACCATGTGCGCCTGGAGATCGCTGGTTGTTGGTTTGTTGACTTTGGGTGCTGTGTGTGCTGGGTGTCGGGCTGGTGGTGCGGGGTTTCAGATTGAGGGTAGAGCTCATGGCGGAGGGTTCGCGATCACGCCGCATGCTGAACGACTGCTCCCGGCTGGTCGAAGGTCGCAGGGGGTATCCCTGGGCAACGGTTTGCTTCTCTTCATTGCTTCTGTTGTGTCGATGACCAGGCAAATGTAATCGACGGTGCGACGGAGCGGGGGTTTTAGGCGCGCGGCCGTTGCTCTGGTCGGGAAAGAAGGAACCGTTCGCACCTGGCACGTCCTGTACCACGTCAGCCGCGACCACCCTCACCCCTCGGACCTGGCGCCGCAGGTACGACCCGTATCTAGCCGACTCACCTGATCTTGAAATACCCAAGGCGTGACTTCACTGCTCGGTGCAGGCCCGGGTGTTCTCGGTCTGGAGCTCGACGGGCTGGGAGGACCACTATTGCGCAACACGGCATCACTCATCGAATTGTTCCTGTTTCTCGCGACTGCTCCCGGCGCAAGCGCGGCTAACATGCCGCCCTGCATCGAGCTTGTCTCACTGTTTTGTCTACTGCCATCGTTCGGACTGCCTTGGTACTCGTCTCCAAAGAAGCCTTGCAACTTCTTGTGAAACCTGCCGCCAATGCTCGACTTTGAACCCGAAGACGAGACGGTCGTCGCGCTGGCGATGGAAGGTCGGCGATCCTCGCCATTGTCCGGGAAGATCATGCCACCCGGCGGCGCGCACCCCGGAGACATCTGGGGCAGGTTTTCATTCGAGTCATTGTAAAAGCTGCCGCCGAAGACGGACGTCGGCATCTGGGCATTCCTGTCGTTGTTGTTGCTGTTGTCGTCACTCGCCCAGGGGTACACGGCGGAAGGAGGGCGTCGGTTGATGGCGGGAACGTTGCCGGAGCTTTGCAGGACGGACAGCTCGCTGCGGTAGTTGTTCGGCTTCGAGCCGGGCGAGGGAAGATCGTCTGACTCCCACGGTGCGATGCTTTCTCGTACATCGGAGGGTGCGGGCTTAGGCAGGACGGTGCCAGGTGAGATCTCGGAATCTTTGCGCTCGAGTCTGGACATGCTATTGTTAGCACGGGTTTCATCCGCATGTCTCTCTTATGACGATTGACGCCGGGTCATCTCCGTCACCTTGAGACACGCGTGCCCGCAGGCTGCACACATTTGCGCCTTCGCGCGAGGAGCAAGAGATGGCGGAGTATACGTACTGCAGACGCTTGTTGGTGTTGACCGTCACCGGCTTGCCTCGACCCCGCCCGCCGCCACTGGTGGTGCTGGAGAAGCTCCCGAACGGGCCTCTGCGCACCGTGTCCGTACTCCGCCACGACTCGGCGCTGGAGCTGGCGGTCGAGCCATGCCGCTGCCCGTCGGACGTCTTGCTGGAGGTGTTGTTGCGTAGCGTCATTGGCTACCCGGCTATCGTACAGTTCACCCCATCAAGTGTCTTCCCGGTTGTCACGTCACGTCACGCCATGGTGGTATCGGTCGTTGCCCGTAGGAGTGGCGTAGTCGGGGTCGGTGCCGGGCGCGTGTTGGGTATCTGAAGGTGAGAGCAGGAATGATGATGGTGATGATGATGATGATGCTGCTGCTGTTGCTGCTGCTTTCGAGTGCCCAACACTCAAGCTACTGAGTAGTACTGCCGCCGCTGCTACCTCCTAGGCGCTGGAGAGTCGTCCGTGCTCAGTGTATACCGTTCTTATTTAGACGCTAGCGGTGGTACTGTACTCGGATCGGTCCAGCGCGGCGGACGACAGCCCGAGCGTGGAGAGGCGGTCAGGGCTTGCGTCGAGAGTCGAGACGTGTTTCGCAACCGGACCGATCAGATCCCAAGAATACAGTGATACGTTTCACCACAAGGTTATACGCTCGATCAGTGGAGGCGCTTCGTCGTGGAGATGTGGATGGTGATATGTCCGAGCACACATGTATCCGAGGGGTCGCACGATGGCAGAAGGCGACTTCAAGCTACAACCCTGTACGAAAGCGGAAGCAGGTGGGGGAAATCTAGCCGGCCGCGCTCCAGGCCCTCCACATCTGATCAGAACCGACGACTTGTATACTGAACCGAATAGAACAACACCTACAACCAAAAGTCCACACCCGTCGGTTCTAGTACGCCCGTCATGAGGGACAATATTGCAGTAGCGACGCCATTCCCTCCCAACCGGCTTTTCGTACTGCTACAACGCCAGAGACGAAGCAATCTCGCTCCAGCTCCAAGTTTCCACCGAACAAAGAGCCGTGTGCTTACGCCGGGCAACAAGAGGCATGTGCCCGCCCGCGTTCAATACTGTAACATACTGTGTTTGCTCGATGCATGAGCGGCGACGTGATGATGAGATGAAACGCGATACGATCAATGTCGGTACGGTCTCACGTTTCCATAGATCAACGGCTCGGACCAGGACGATAAGGTCGTCATGGCGCTGACGCAACCTTCAACAACTCGACGGAATAACTTGTCGGACATTCGCCTGAGCTTGGAGCGCTTGGAGATGGTACACGAACGCACTGTACTTGTACTGGATGGGTACATGTCTGGGTGCAGGTGGGATGAAGTTGCTGTCGATCCTTGATAACCTCAGGCAGACGTCCCGAGTCTTCCCGGATGGACCGCGCCAGATACGCGACATTTCGCCGTCTCCTTGAATGAATAGTCGAGGGTTAGCATTTGATACGAAGAAGACGATCACCTGGCGTCGCAGGCTGCCAAATGCATGGTGAAAATGTGTGCCGTCACGCGAAGTGGTGATCTCCGCGCGTTGACGCGTCTTCAGGCGCCACGAGCCTTCTCTACGGCCTCCCCAGTAGCGACGTCGGTCACGAGAAGCTTTCCAGCGTCCTTCGTACGCGGCGGCACATCCAATGGCCTTCTCTCATCCACCGCGAGCGTCTACCCGCCAACACCAACAACTGGCAGCCCATCTTGTCTAGCGCCATGGGCTCACCAGACGCATACGCCCGCCAGCTCAACGGCATGGGTTCCGGGATCTCGTCGACGAGTAAGGTCATGGTTATCGAAAAGTCTCGGCGTCCAGGCGTCGATGTTGATTACACTTTCGTTCAGGTCGGTATCAAAGATGGCGCGCTCGACATGGCTGGCAAATTGTGGCAACATGAGCTCGGCCGTCGGCCCGTGGTCATGGGATCACGGGCTCGTGGCGTCAAAGAGCGTTACGTTGAAGAAAGGAGACCCACAACAGCAATAACGCGATGACAAGCGAGAAGTGACCGTGAAACTGTTCAACACGAACACCTCGGAAACTCTGCACTCTACCTTCAGCGTGGCGCGTCGGGATCAGCACCCATGGCACTACGAACCTTGGGGTGACTACGCTATCGATGGCGTTCCCGGTACCGGCTCGCGTATAACAATGTCGTTCCTGGATCCCGCCGGCGCGAAGACAGGAAAAGCTCTACCGACCGGCAATCCCTTCGACATTCTGACCCTGCCGAGCGGCGAGACTATCCAGGCTAGCCTAACAGACATCGCCAATCCCGGGGTCTTCGTATCAGCCTCTGACCTCGGCGTAGCCGGCGACGTTCACCCGGACACCTTAGGCTCAAACCCCGAGCTCATGGCCCGCCTCGAGCAGATCCGTCGCGCGGGTGCAAGGCTCATGGGCCTCGACCCGGGCATCCAAAGTATCCCCAAGATCGTCCTGCTCAGCCCGCCCTCGGCCTCCGAGCGAGCGGAAGGCGTGAACGTAGTTTGCCGGGCTCTATCCATGCAGCAAGCGCACAGAGCCGTGCCGCTCACTCTCGCACTTAATCTAGGTGCTTCGTGTAACTTGCCCGGCACGTTGCCGGCGCAGGTGGCGGTCGACGCGGCGGGTCAGCAGTCTGTAATTATCGCGCACGCGAGTGGGAGGCTGGAGGTGGGCAGCGTGGTAGGTGGGGACGGCAAGATTGCGAGTGCGTTGCTCCATCGAACTGCGAGGGTTTTGATGGAGGGTGAATCTTCTACATCCACGAAACGAAGTGAGGTCTGTACCGACTGGTACCGTATACGCCGAATGTCTGCTGTCGACTTCAGCTGGAAAGAGGAAGAGGCGGATCCGAGCCAATCGCTTCGAAGGCATGTTCAAGAGGACTGGCGGTCGTGAACGCCGTTCTTCGTCATGTCCTCATGTTCACCGGCGCTGCCGGCGGCTTTCTTCTTACGTAAAATTGTGTAGTATAGGTAAGCCGGCCTTTCCCACACCGTCATGCGACGCAACACATCAAGCTTACGGGACATGCTCCGTGGTCCGGATGCAAGGGACGGTGAATCCGCATTTGGTCGAAAGAGCACGACCGGACTTTGTTTGATTGTCCGTCGATGCGGCGCTGCGTTGATACCATCCAGTGACCGCTTATAGGACGTGCAAAGCGTCGTGTCTTGCAACGTCAGGCGGCTCTGTCCTTCGCGTGCACTGTGATGGAGCCTCCTGTCGCTCCGTCAGCAGCTGGCGCACGTGTATTAGATTGCTCGGCAGCGTGGCTGGCAGGAAGTGATTGATGAGCCCCCACGATGATGACGGGCACCGACACTCGATTTCATCTTTCGACCTTCACCGCTCTCGGGGAGGGTTCGTGAGGAGTCAGGAGTCAGGACTCAGGACACACGGTCACACCGCTTTGGATATTGTTGCTCCAGAGCACATCCTCTAGGCGGGGTGAGTGAGGGACTTCTGCAGTGACTGCATCGACCCTACATATGTATACCGTATGCGGTATACATACTGTACAGGAATGTACCAATACCTGGTATCACGATGCCAGGTGGGAAAGCACCGAGAAGGGATGTGTGATCGGGCATGTGTCGCCGTGATCACCCATCATCACTTTCACAGATGCCTCGGAGGCTTCTAGCGCTCTAGATGACCGTTCTTTCGACGTTCGATATCCCGCTTAGCCCGTCGTTTCAGCCTCACCCAACGGAACGCCTCCGGACTGGACCAGCATCTTCCTGGCGACAGAGTGATCAAACCGCGAACCAGCAAATCTCTGCGACCTCGAACCTCACTCTATCCACTGCTACTATTCATTAATCCAACATCGTTATCCTCCCTCATCCTGGCTCTGCACGTGTACGGCGTGTACGGCTTCTGCGAGCCCACGCTTGAGCCACCCGCCGCACCCGCTTCGACTTCCACATCGCGACGCAGGTAGAACTTTTCGTAGAAGTTTGCCTGACAACCCTGTCCCTGCTTAGGCTTACAGTAGAGCAATTGTTAACCCTGCTGCTGGGACAGGTCTTTGATACCGGCACGAGACTTGACCTATCGAGACCTCGCTCGACACACCATAGAGACCAAAGTGCGCACACGTCGGTGCGAAGCCAGGCCTGCCGCCTCCTTGCAGAACACCGTCGGAAAGGGCTATTGCACGAACCCACCACCGGCCGTACGACAAGTGGCATTGCGCAACGCCTTCGGGATCTTGCCAACCCTCGCGTGACCGAGTTGCCCAATTCAATCACGGCCGTCCGGGTAAGTCTTCCACCCTTCTCTCGGCTCGCAGGAGTCAAAACGGCCTGCGTCGTCCATGCGACAGCTCGGATCATATGCGAGCACTGCCTGCTAGTCTTTGTGCCACTCATCGTTCCTGGCTCGTCCTTGCACCGCTCCGTTATGTCCATGTGTTCACCGACGGCCTTGGACTTGCCGGATTGTTATCGTTACGACCACCCTTTCGCAGCTAACGTTTTCGTTACATCATGGCTTTCTTTCTCCGTTGCCTTCATTCATTGATATTGGGAAGCGTTCTTGCACACTTGTACAACTTTCCTTGCTCATTACAATTGACCTTTGCGTACCATCAACCAACCGCCTAGCCAACACGATGGATACAGGTACCGAGTCCAAACAGCATGTGTCGGACAAGGAATTACAATCGACGGCCGCTGCTCCAGACGAGAAAAGGCGGGCTCCAGTCAATCGTCCCGCAATGGCGACTATCGACAACGACGATGAGCGACTTCTAGCACGCATTGGGTACAAGCAGGTTCGGAAGACAGGTGGAATAGTGTGTTGAACGACGCTGACACGACACAGGAGCTCCGTCGTGAGTTCACCAAGTGGTCGACGCTCTCCTATGCGATCTCAATCCTCGGCGTGCTGGGTTCGCAGCCCGCCACCTACGGCGTACCTATCAGCGTCGGCGGCCCGGCCACCGCGGTATGGGCGTGGTTCATAGGATCCATCATGGCGATGGTCATAGCAAGCTGCGTTGCTGAACTGGTGTCGGCCTATCCAACAGCAGGAGGGATGTACTTCGTCACAAAACACGTGGTACCTCCGGAGCACGTCGCCATCTGGGCATGGGTCATCGGCTGGTGTAATTTCCTCGGACAGGCAACCGGAGTTGCCTCGCTTGCGTACACCATCGGACAGATGATCTTGGCCGCAGCCAGCATGAACTCTGGATACAGTGGTGGCAGCTACGTGTACTCACCCACTGCATGGCAAACCGTGCTGGTCTCCATCCTGACGCTCTTCGTCTTCGGCATTGTCTGTTCGCTGACGACGAAAGCCCTTCACCGCATCGTCCTGTGGTTCGCCCCCATCAACATCCTTGCGACCATCGGCATCTGCATCGCCTTGCTTGTCTTGACGCCAGACAAGCGCAGTGCCAAGTTTGTGTTCACAGACATCGAGGATTACTCCGGATGGGAAAGCAAGGGATTTTCGTTCTTGCTCGGGTTCCTCAACGTCGCCTGGGTCATGACGGACTATGACGGAACGACGCACATGTCCGAGGAGACCCACGACGCTGCGGTCCGTGGTCCACTAGCCATTCGACTTGCGGTGCTTGTGTCGGGCGTACTCGGCTGGTTCCTGAACATAACCTTCACCTTCTGCTTGACTCCAACTTACATGGACGACATTGTCGGCTCACCCACCGGCTTACCGATCGCGCAGATCTTCCTCAATGCCGGTGGCCGTGCCGGAGGAACTGCAATGTTGTTCTTCGTCATCCTCGTGCAGTTCTTCACCGGTGCCTCCGCCCTACTCGCAAACGCGCGGATGACCTACGCGTTCGCCCGAGACGAAGCTTTGCCGTTCTCCGGCTTTTGGAGCAAGATCAACACCACCACAGGTACGCCAGTGCATGCGGTCTGGCTGGTGGTCGGCTTCTGCGGCTGCCTTAATCTCATCGGCATCGGCTCGACGCAAACGATCACCGCAATCTTCAACCTGTGCGCCCCTTGCTTAGATCTCAGCTACATCGCCGTCTTGTTCGCGCACCTCCTCTACTCGAACAGAGTCGAGTTCATCGAAGGACCGTTCACTCTCGGGAGGTGGAGCAAGCCGATGAAGGTCTTGGCGATCAGCTGGGTCCTCTTCATCAGTGTGGTGCTGTTCTTCCCCACGTCGAGGCCCGTCACGCCCACGAACATGAATTTCGCCATCGTCATCGCCGGTTTCGTCGGCCTCTTCTCGCTGGGTTGGTGGTGGGCGGGTGCGCGCAAGAAGTATATCGGTCCGCGCACGCAAGATATCATGCACTTGGTTGCATCTACAGAGCCCGACGACGACTACGCGTGAGTGTTGTCGACCAAACATCATCTCCTCGGCAGTGCTTCGTCACAAGATAAGCGAGACGGGACTGGTCTGCTGACCGGAAATCGCTGCTGTCTTGAGACGATGACCCAACATGACCCAGTCATGAAAAGGGAATAGCACTGCGCGAGGAGGATCAAGAATGCTGAGCCATCGTTGAAAGAACGGTTGCCCCCCACCAACCAGGTTGAGAATGTCAGGTGGAACAGGCACTGACGACTGAAAAGCTGGGCTTGCTGTACAGTAGAGGACTGTTTCGGCATCATGGTGCTTGGGGCGGTGTTCAAGGGTTCAGAATAGAGAAAATGCGATAGACTCCATAGTTGATATTGCAGGTGTGAATAAAGCAGCCTGGCCTGGTAAAAGCGACGGCTGAGACTTTGCTTGGCGTACAGGTGGAGGTGAAGTCGTAATCCCCCAACGTCGTTTACGAAACGAATTTCTTCGGTGTTTCGATGGAAGTCGTATAGCCCGGAAACATGTCACGTACGTCGATAGAACTCACGCCAACCGAACCTACAGGTGCCATTGGCAACACTTCGCTACGGCGACCAACTCTCAATACTTCGATTCTCACGGTACCAGACGAGCAGGATGGCTCGTCCTTGCACAGCTTACCCCAAACAACCACCGTCACGTCCGCAAGTCGGACTGCCGCCATCATCGCGTCCGTCACCCTGATCACCGCGATCAGCACGATGCTCAACGGCCTCACCACCGTGGCGCTCCCGTCAATGGCCATCGAGCTCGGGATCCCAGACAGCCTCCTCCTCTGGCCCAGCTCGATCCAAGCACTGACGAACGGATGCACACTCCTGATCTCAGGCGCCATCGCCGACACTCTGGGTTCACGCTTCATGTACCTCACAGGCTGTGTGCTGCAGGCGGGGTTCATCCTAGGTTGTGGGCTTTCGCGCAATAGCACACAGATCATCGTGTTCCGTGGCCTGAGCGGCGTCGCCCTGTCCTTTTGCTTGCCGCCAGCCGTCAGCATCATCACGCGCTCGTTTACGGGAAAGCGGAGGGATCTGGCGTTCGCGGCTATGGGCGGTGGGCAGCCGGTCGGGTTCAGCATCGGTCTGGCGCTGGGTGGCGTGTTGACCGACACCATTGGCTGGCGATACGGTTTCTACGTCTCCGCTGTGTTCAACGTCGTTATATTCGCCATCGCGCTTTGGGGATTGCCCAGGTCAATCGACGGTCCATCCGACGCCGTCGGGCCAACGGATTACACGTGGGCGGACAAGTTTGGTCAACTCAAGCACGATGTTGACTGGGTGGGAGCGGTCATTGCGAGTACGTCGCTCGCTATGCTCTCCTACGCTCTCGCGGCTATCACGGGAAGTACGATGGATATCAAGAAGCCCGCCACCATTGCTTTACTCGCGGTCGCCCTGGCGCTCATTCCAGTCTTCATCGTGTGGGTGGGTAGACAGGAGAGCTTGGGCAGGCCAGCTATTATCCCCAACTCACTCTGGCGGAACAAGATCTTCACAACCATTTGCATCGCCGTCTTCTTGACGTGGGGGTCTTTCAACTCTCTGGAAACCATCCTCACTTTTTTCTTTCAGAAATTGCAGGCCTTGAGTGCCATCCAGACCTCGCTACGCTTTCTCCCCGCACCAGTGTCCGGTGCCGTCTTCAACATCCTGACGGGGCTGGTAGTGCACCGTGTCCCAGCCAACTATCTTGTCCTGGGAGGCTGTGCGCTCTCGGTGGTCGCACCCCTCGCCATGGCGGTCGCCACGCAGAGGACGAGCTTCTGGGCGGCCGGGTAAGTCAACACAAGTCTCCCTCCACACAATGACATCAAACTCATACACCAACCAGATTTCTAGCCAATGTTTTCAACCCAATGGGTGCTGATTGCTTGTTCACGGTCTCCAACCTCCTCATCACCTCGGTGTTCCCAGCGAAGACGCAGGCGTTGGCCGGCGGCGTGTTCAACACCATCGCTCAGATCGGTAAGTCTGTCGGTCTGGCCTTGGTAGCGGTCATCGCCATGACGGCGACGGCTCGCTCAGAGCAGGTCGACGGAAAAAGCTATCCTGTGGCGCTGTTGGATGGCTATCACGCAACGTTCTGGTTCTGCTTTGCTTCCGTGTTGATTACCATTGGAATGTGTTCGTGGGGACTTCGTGGTATCGGGAAAGTAGGACACAAGCGAGATTAGCACATAGGTAGTTTTTTGAACATTCGTAATGTAGTAAAGAAAAAAAAGGAAACATCGATGTCCTTCAACTGCTTCACGTGTCACTTGCCCTATGCATGCCTGAGGCCACAACAACATCACGCCGCTTTTGCTTGACGTTGCAGCTTGCGCTTGGCACGGACACAATAGCTGTCCAGACCCCCCGAGCGACGGCGCAAGCACCCTGTGTTCTTCTCATAAACCGGCTCGGGTTGTCAACTCATACATCTACTCCTGAAAGGCGCCACGGAACCTTTGGCATTGCATGATGGGCCTACAGTAAAGCTCCATCCGACTTCTCGACTGTGTCACCCAGAACCACTATTGAACGAACTGCTGTCCATTCCGGTCGAAGGACTCCGCCTAAACGACACGTCACACGTGCCGTACAGCTAGTCAGGCCGAGGCGTTCGAGGTCAATCGTGGTCAGACCACGGACGGTGCATTTGTAACGGTTGAACTTGCAACGGGCCGCACACTGTCTAAGAGCGCGAGAGAGGTATCCGCTTGACGAAGGAACGGATAAAGCCTATACGCGCATTCACGAATATGACAACTCCACAGTCACCGTATGGGCAGGATGGTGCTCCAGACCCCGAGGGTGGACAATATGGCGCTCAAGACGGAGGATTCGAGCAACAAGCGCCAGGCTCACAACCTCCTGCAGCAGGAGGCAAGAGGAAGGGTCGTGCTTATGCCGGGCAAGCATATGAGTTCGGTGCGGGTGCGAACTCTGCTCAAGGCGGACAGCAGCCAGCTGGTGGAGGATATCCCGGATCACCCGCACCCGCACCCGCACCAGCGGGCGGTTATGGCTTCCCAGGCCAACAACAACAGCCTTCCTATGGCATGTCCCAACAACCGCAATATGGCGATCCAAACGCACAGACTCCAGCAGGCCAGCCGGCCTATGGTCAGCCGCAGTATGGTGCGTCGCAAGGAGGGTACGAGCCGCCGCAGCCTGCTTATCCCGCTCACGGCGCAACGAGCATGCTCCAGCAAGGCGTACAGGGCGTGACACAGCAATTTTCACAGATGGGCATGGGAGGCGCGCAGTCGCAACCCGCACAGCAGCCTCAGCAGCCAGCCACACAGATGCGTCTCAACCCGCTTCAGCCAGTGGACATTAGCATGCAAGGTCAGCCGTTCCACGTGGCGGAGCTGGATCAGCCACCACCACCGATTATACTACCACCGAATGTAAGGCCGTCCTTCCTGATCCGGTATGTAAATGTACTGACCCGGTGTACAGTCCTCAGTCACGCCTTCACCGCATGCCAACTGCCCTCCGAAGTATGTCCGATCAACGCTTAACGCCATGCCAACCACCGCTTCTCTCCTGAAAAAGAGCAAACTCCCCTTCGCGCTCATCATTCAGCCATATGCTGCGCTGCACGACGCCGAGGACGATGTACCCGTGCAACATGACCAGGTCATTGCGCGTTGCAGAAGGTGTAGAACGTACATGAACCCGTTCGCCAGCTTTCTGGACCATTCGCACAGGTGGCGGTGCAATATGTGCAATTTGACAAACGACGTCCCGCAAAGTTTCGACTGGGACAGTGTCAAGCAGCAGTCGGTGGACAGATGGCAAAGACCCGAGCTCAACTACGCCGTCAGCGAGTTCGTGGCGCCGCAAGAGTACATGGTCCGCGCTCCGCAGCCTTTGATATACCTGTTCTTGTTCGACGTCAGCTACACAGGCGTCACCAGCGGCCTACTTGCCACCGCTGCGCGATGCATCCTCGAAAGCTTAGACCGGATACCCAACACCGACCGTAGGACAAGGCTCGGCTTCATGGCGGTGGATAGCTCGCTGCACTACTTCAGCATTCCGCGCGATGGTGGCGAAAGTAATGATGCACGGATGCTGGTCGTCAGTGATCTGGACGAGCCTTTCCTGCCTACGCCGGAAGACCTACTCGTCAACTTGATTGATTGTCGGCAGAACATCGAGAACTTCTTGGGCAAGTTGCAGGGCATGTTTGGAAACACGCAAAACGGCGGCTCAGCCATGGGCAGCGCACTAAGAGCGGGCCACAAGCTGATCAGCCACGTTGGTGGCAAGATGGTCGTGCTTTCTGCGAGCCTGCCCAACGTTGGCTACGGCAAACTTGAGATGAGAGAGGACAAGAAGTTGCTTGGTACGTCGAAAGAGAACGGCCTGCTGCAGACTCAGAACAGCTTCTACAAGAGCTTCGCTGTCGAGTGCAGCAAAACCCAAGTCTCGATCGACATGTTCTTGTTCAGCGCGCAATATCAGGACGTCGCCAGTTTGAGCAACCTTCCTAGGTACACAGGCGGCCAAACGTACTTCTACCCAGCCTGGAACGCCGCGCGGACAGAAGACGCCATCAAGTTTGCGACTGAGTTCAGCGACTATTTGTCTTCGGAGATCGGCCTTGAGGCTGTGCTTCGTGTTCGTACGACTACGGGTTTGCGACCGAGCGCATTCTATGGTAACTTCTTCAATCGCTCAAGCGACTTGTGCGCGTTCCCCGCTATGCCTCGTGATCAGGCATATGTCGTGGAAATCGCCATCGACGAGAACATTACCAAGGCGTTTGCTTGCTTGCAGGTGGGTGTGTTGCACACTACGTGTAACGGTGAGCGACGGATTCGTGTTATGACGCTCAGTATCCCCACCACGCAAAACCTGGCCGAAATTTACGCTTCAGCCGATCAGCAGGCCATCACTGCCTACTTTGCACACAAGGCTGTGGAGCGTGCCCTCTCGTCTGGCTTGGACGCTGCACGAGACGCTGTGCAAGCCAAGATGATCGAGCTTCTGCAGACGTACAAGAAGGAGCTCGGTGGGGGGAACATGGGAGGTGGTGGGTTGCAATTCCCAGCCAACCTCCGTGGATTGCCGATGCTGTTCTTGGGCCTCATGAAGAATGTAAGTGCAAATGCGGAGACTGATAGATGCGTGGCAAGAACTGACATTGTGCTAGCTTGGACTGCGGAAGTCTGCCCAAATTCCCACTGACCTCCGCGCCGCTGCGCTGTGCCTTCTCTCGACCTTGCCGCTGCCGTTACTCATGCAGTACATCTATCCGCGTCTGTACTCTTTACATGACATGCCGGAGGACGCCGGTTTGCCTCACCCTGAGACCGGCGCCATCGTGATGCCTCAGCCTCTCAACCTCACGTCAGGCAACCTGGTACCATACGGCTTGTACCTCATCGATGACGGCCAGACCCAATTTGTTTGGCTAGGCCGAGACGCTGTTCCGGCGCTGATCAACGACGTCTTTGGCACCGAAGACAAGAACCAGCTGAAACAGGGCAAGACGAGCTTGCCGGTCATTGAATCGGACATGAATGAACGGGTACGCGCGGTCGTGGAGAAGTCGCGGGATCACAAGGGCAAAGGGTGTGGTAGTATCGTGGTGCCTCCTTTGTATTTGATCAGAGAGGACGGCGAGCCGAGTCTCCGGTTGTGGGCACAGACGTTGCTGGTCGAGGACAGGGCGGACCAAGGTGTCAGTGCAGCGCAGTTTGTTGGTCTGTTGAGGGAGAAGGTGCTTTCGTAGAAAGCCAATCGTTGATGACATTTGGTCAGAAACGGCGAGTGGTGTTGTTCTGTCTCGATATACAAGTAAACGGCAGTGAAGTCGATCAGATGACCTTTCTGAAGAACTCATATTCCGTCGCGGAATACGGATAGGACGCACGGACATCTTAATTCCACGGATATTACACTACGCCACAGACTGTCGTCCGTTGCCACAAACAAGGGGGCCGCACCCGTGTTATCAGTGCACCCATATTGACGTGTCCTGCTCGTGTTACTCGTGTGTAACGTCCGCGTTCCATGACAATGATAACAAAGACCATTGTCTTCGTCGCGCTGCAGTCAGTGGGGGAACGCGAGGTGCACGCCAACAACCAACCACTGGTGAAACCGAGCCGATCGGGCATCGATGACCGGCATGTTTGCACGACGTCGGAAGTCCTGTGTGAAAGCGCAGATGGGCTTCCTCAGGAAGAGTGAGGTGTTCAGAAGCGAAGAGCCGTATGCCTTCCGCTACCAAGCCGATCTCGCAATACCCTTGACGAACATGGAGACGGAGTTCCGCGACGTGGACGTCTATGATCTTCGCGGCCAGGAATACGAGGCCCATCTGAGTGATTGCGGCTTCGAGTTCCGAGCACTGAAGTCGTCCATGAGCTATGAGCAGTTCTGGGAAGAGGACGCGATACGCGATGTTTACCTCGTCGACCTCAAGCGGCAGTTACAGGCCGACTATGGAGCTGTTGAGGTTGACTTTGCGCGCGTGAGGGTGAGACTTCATTCGTTCCTGTCGCTTGAGTGTGGAAAGTGTGGCTTATTGTTTGTGGGACCAGATACGGAGGAGGCATCCTGACTTCCCACGGTCTATTGGGAAACCATTTAATTATCACCAGCCTTCCACTGCCGCTCATATCGGTTCGGCAGCCTTCCGTGCGCATCTTCCGGCTTGCACTAACCGGTCCGTAGATCTTACGGATGAGAGCGCTCGTGACAAGGTCAGACAGATTCCGGGAGACGATGCGTCAGAACATCTGAGCCGGCCGTATCAGATACTGAAGTAGGTGTGCTGTCTCCCGTGCAGCGTGCCACGCCTTTGTGATTGACGCGTCGTAGCGTCTGGAAGCCGCTGAAGGGACCTTTGCTGGACTGGCCTCTCGCAGTCTGTGATGCCCGCTCGGTCGATGCAATAGAGGACCTTGCCGAAGCAACTATCTTGCACCAAGGATACATGAATCGAAACTGTCAGGTTCACTACAATCCAGGCCAGAATTGGTACTATCTCCGCGGTCAGCAAGCGCAAGAGCTCTTGATCTTCCGGCAATACGACTCAACTTTGGGCACCAACAACGGTGAGACTCACCTGCCATGCCAGCTGATGTCGCTGACGTTCCTCTTAGGTGTGCCACATTCGTCCTTTCGGGATCCGTCTGCGCCAGCGTGTGCTCCCTTGAGGGAGAGCATCGAGGTTATGGCTGTCCTTTATTACTAAGTTTGCCGGGTAGCAGCGAAGAGAACATCTTTGTGCTTGGACACTGTGCGTGTTTGTATCAATATACCACCAAAGCTCGTGCTTCGATACTTTCCCGAGGTGGCTCGCTGGGGCTAGCTTTGGGATTGAGGAAACTGCAATGAGGAACACCACCAACGGCGGAGCTTTCGGAGTCGCTCTGTTTAAAGATGATGACCTCGTTCGGTTGGTGGTCCGAAAGGTAGTACCATCTATGGTGTTGGTTGAAACGGAGAGAAACGTTCTCAGTGAAGTACTCTGGATAGACCATGTCTGTCGCCTCCGCATCAACGCTTTCAACGCTGGATGCATCGCAGAAGCACAATGGCCAGTCATTGCAAGGACCTCTGAGAGGGCGCCACACATTGACCCACAGAAACCGCCGTCCGGTGATCTCGTGGCAGCCGTTTCCAAACTGGGCCATGATCTCACTGACCGTCGAGTCAATCGTCGCATCGACATGGGCGATCGAAGTTGGTTGGGCGAATTCATATGCCTTGCCAGTAGATACCGGGAATTCCGCGTGGCGCTTGCGAATGCCGTATCGGAAGAACCTGACTTCCCTGGCGTTCAGATACTGCCGGAGATAGTCTTCGAGTTCCCTGAAGTAGATATTGCGTATCTTTGCATCAATGTCAAAGTCATCATACTGCATCTTGCTCTGCAGCTGGCGGATTGCAACGCCGTGCTGCCAGAAGTCCAGTGCCGCTTCACGTCCACGCACGTCGTGTATGTCTGTGTCCAGCCACGCTCTGGTGATGTTGGTACGTGCGAAGTCTTCGCCGTCACCGTACATCATGTGATATGGCTTCTCATGCTCTGGAAAGCCTGCGACATAGGAAATGGCAGCTCGCACCATCGGCACATCGGCATCATTCGTCGCCATGGCGAGGGGACAAAGTTCGCCACCGTGCTCGATCAGTTGTTTCGCGAGTGTGGAGGGTGTTTGGATGGAGCTGAAGTGATGGCTCACATCCACAACCAGCTGATATCTACCTTACTTTGTCACACGTCTGGTGTGAGGAGAGGGGTGGATGAGCTCGACATGTCGTGTGAAGAACGCGCTTAGCTCCGGCCTTTAAACCACGCTAATATAGGTTACTGCAACGTCGTGCCTTGATTGAAGGGTAAATATACACGCAGGTGTGCATACAGGCGGTCAACAGCTGAACAGCAATGATATAGTTACGATGGATCAAGGACTCACGGTCAGCAGACATCAACGTACGACCTCTGCACCCCTTCACCACTCGTGAGTCGTGGAGTGTGCCCCTCGTCTACGTCTCGCATCGGGACGGGACCGCGACCATACATGGGTCGAATGATCGAAAATTGGGAGGCTTTTCGGCTTGTGCAATCCGAAATTACATATGTAGCCATCCACATACTATAGACATACCATCACACCGCGTCTGGTCCGAGCTTCCCGGCAAGTATTATTTGAAGTCGCGCTGAAACCTGCGAACTCGCTCCTTGTCGCAGCGAAGAACGAGCTTCATCACGACTGAGAAATCCAGTCATGTACTGGTACTGACCGAACATTGAAGTTGCCAAGTGTATAGTGGGTGTGTGATGAGTGGTGGTACATGGGAGCATGTTTGGGCTGACGCTCAACAGCCGAATTGACCAGAACAATGTCGAACCAATCGACATCCACACAAACAGGAAGCGCCACGGCGACAGAGAGCGCCACAACGACAGAAAGCGCCAAGCCGAAGATCGTGGAAACTCCAGCGTCCGAGGAACAGGTTGTAGAGACTCCAGCGTCTCAGGAACAGGTGGTAGAGACTCTAGCGTCCAAGGAACGGGCTGTAGAGACTCAAGCGTCCAAGGAACAACCCTGGAAGGCTCATTGGCCGCCGAAGACCGTAGATGCGTCCGCTCCGTACGGATTCAGGGAAGGAGACACCATTGTGAACAGCGGCAAGTGAGTACAGACGGAACCGAGCGCTCGCGGACAACACAGTGTGACTGTCACCCGAGCTTCTTGCTGATCAAGCGCGTCGGACTGGTAGTTAACGCAGTAGACTGCACCCACAGTCGTTCGACCCGACCTCGAACAAGTCTGTCCGGCAATTGCGAAGCACACAATGCACGCAGGCACGGGCATTGACGAGCCACTACGAAGATCGCAATTGATTTTGAGGCGGCAAGGAAGCGGAGCAGTGTTCTTATCGAGGTTATGGACATTGCTGAATGAAGTGATCGTTCTGACAACAGTTTACAGTGCTTCATGCGCGCAGTGCAAGTTCTTCGTCACCTGCCTCTTGCTATTCTGTCCGTGATCAGATGCTGTAGTCTCTCACTCACCAGAAATAGGATTGAAACAATGAAAATGGGCACAGAAACCGCAAAGTAGACCCACAACGGCAAGGTGCCTTGTCCGAGCTGCTCGAAGTTCATGCCGAAAAAGGAAGCGGTGAAAGACAGTGGAATGAAGATGAATGCCAAGCGCGTCAGGCTTTCGACACGCTCTGCTTGTTTGATCGCCCTTTGCGACTCGTGGATTGAGATTCTGCTCGTGGCATGGGTCACGCCTCGTTCACACCTCTTTAGAAGGGCACGGGTTCTCGCCTGTAACTCCTTGACGTCGAGCAAGAGATCATGTGCAGCATCATCTGCCGTCTTTTCCTGTGACGGCGTTAAGGGAGCGAGGGGCCAGTGCAGCCCCCGGCGACCTTCAATCGCGGTGAGCATCGCCGATGTATCTTCGTAGCTTTGCATCAGTAACTCTTGGCATAGCGTCAAGTCCTCGACGTTGTCTTTGAGAGTCGTCAGTCCCGGCGCCCGACGAACTTCGATCAGCGCTCGGTCGATTTGACTGCTGAGAGTATCCGAGTAATGCAGTGTAGTGCTGCAGGCGAGCCGAAACGGTATCGTCATTGCGTGGAAAGGATCCAATGCGCCCAGTTCAGCTTCGAATCCATCCTCGTAGGCAGAAGATATCAGGGAAGCATTCTGTGGTAGGTACCGAGGGGCCTGGGATTGACCGGCCCTCGTGCCGGAATATGCCCGGCTGGACACTTGCAATGGCCTCTTGAGGACTGTTGCAGCAACCTCGACGTCCTGTCGCGTTTCCCAGGGTTCCGCGGCTCTACCAAACCAAGAATCGTTCACTATGTGGCCCAAGTCTTGCCCGATGTCCAGCCATACGACACCTGCCAATGTCAGTGAGCTCCCGAGCTTGGATATGAGGTTGACATACCCATCCAGCCCCCTTTGAATGCTTTCACCTGCATAGTCATGGCTTGCTCAACACTCAGTGTCTCCAAATCGTGAAGAACCGAATGTCGGATTAGAGACGCGCCAGGGCTGGACCAGCTCGGACAGCGCTGGCCGTCGATGTGTTCCAGGAATTCGTTGAAGTGTTGACTACGAGCTGTCCTCAATTCTCGACCGCTTTGATGCTTAGGGAGAGTATGGTAACGTTTCAGGATGGTGTAAACGCGTAATTGCAGACGTTGCTTGCGGTCCGACGGCAGTAGAGGGCTGGAACGAGGTGTTCGGTCCGACGGCAACAATCGACCAGGCTGAGGGTTTGCAACATCAATATGGCCCTTGAAGTCCAAGTGTTGTTGGAAGAAGTCCGCTTCGACATCGAAAAGATCTCCAATCGTGTTGATCCAGTCTGGAGAGGCGTGCCCATGAAGAAAAAGGATTATGGCTGGGTCACCATCCTCGTCAAGGTACGGAAAGGCCTCGTCAAGATCTTCGGCAGATCGTACTTGGATTATCCTAGCTTGACTCGGCTTCCTGAGGTTGCAAATAGTAGCAAAGCTGAAGTCGGACTCTCGTGATCCACGAGGGTTGTGTGGACTTGACATCGCGTTGGCTCCGACCATCGATCTAGGAGGTGCCGTCAAGTATTCGCCCAGTCGGCGTAAGTGACTCTGTGAGTAGTACGCACTGCCTTGCGGAACCGACGCTGCATCAGCAATAGATGTGCCATACACCTGGTGTCCTGATCGCACACCATCAGCGTAGGCACTATCCAAGGTAAGCTTGGTAAACCCACCACCAAATGGTGTTTCGTGGTTGCTCTCTCCAAGATCCATGTTGAGTCTGCCAGGACTAGAAGTGCTGCAGTGCCCTTGGTTCTTCTACGAGGCCGCTCTGACGATCGTCACATGTGCTGCCAGGCCTGCCATTGCCACACAGCTGAACGTCGATACTTATGGGGCCGGCCATGCAGCTGCAAAGGTTGCCACCTGACAATGCCACCGGGCACAAACCGTCCCGTCGTGTTGTTCCAGAACAAAGTATGCTGGACTGCCTTCGGAGGCGAAGCAAGCAACATCTCGCCTGACAACAGTGCCAACGTGCACATCGTCCCGTCCTGTTGCTCCTGAACATGGCTATCGCCAACTTATCGGCCATGTGCGTGCACATGAAGTCGCAATGATATTCGCCGCCCGCCTCTTGAGATGCTGGATGCTTTGTCGCCGGCGTATATCCGAGCAAACCACTACATGCGACTAAGCAAGAATGTGGTAGCCCCGTCGGGTGTGTGGACGGGGGACTGGCGCACAAGCGGAGCTCACTCGGTTATAACCGTTTCAGAAAAGGATGTCTAGTATAGGGGCTTCAAGAGAGCATCTGCTCGTAAACTCATAAAAGTCCTAAGGCCTCCTATATACGATTAAGAAGGCTCTACATCATAGAACTTATATAGACCTTTTTCTACCACTAGGATTCTTCTAAGATACTTTATTTTGCTATTTCAATAAAGTAGTATAAGAGATATAAATACATACCTATACCCTTATTACTCTTTAATAAAGAAAGTTTAGGCTTTACCTAATATCCTAAAAACCCTATCTTAATAGTAGTATATACTAGATATAAGAAAGATTATTGGACCTTCTAGGCAAAATGCTATCTATTGAATAAAAGTAATATATATATATATATATTTCTTAATCCTATAGAATATCTATAGGAATAGATTAAAATAGCATATAACTAAAGGTCTTATATAGATATATCATTTAATATAGACTCTACTATAACAAACCTAGTCAATAATGTTCAAAGATTATTATACCTCCATAATTAACAAAGGGAAGTGCTACTTCAAGACCCTACTACTACCTAGGTAGACCCGCTTTTTCGCAAAGGTGGTACCCGCGCCTAGCGCCGTATAGCGGGTTGCATTGAAACCGACTTCATAAGCCTACATATCAGCCGCACCTCTTCTCGATCTGACGAACCGTACGCAGCCTTGTCACATGTAGCGAGGTACTCGAGGCTATGCATACCACATCTCCCGCCGTACGCGATGCAGGACGTCACGTGCTTGCGTTTGGGCTGGAATTTCCAGTCACGCGGCCGACCTTTACCGTGCCAGCTCACCACTCGAAATTGACCTCTGCTGCCATTCGGTTGCCTTCGTGCGGGTGTAAATGCAGCAGACCAATGAGACAAGCACACTGCGAATATGACTGACGCCCTACATGTGTAGAGTCGACAGAAAGTCGGTGGTAAAGAAGTATATCCCTCATCTCCTTCTTCTCGCAACAGTGCCACATGGATAAGTACCGTTGCAAAGTCTGCAAATGACAAAGTCCATCATCGCGAACTCATAAGTGTAACGTTCCAGGATGGTTGGCCGTTTCCATTCCTGGCAAGACAGCCGTCACTCGGGACAGAGTACTCAGGTAGAGTCCGTCAACGCCTGGCTCGTTCCACGAGCGGTGAGAGGCTAACGAACGTTTGGCAGCGTTATCTTAATTCCTGGTCTTGGTCCGCGTACGTGGATGTCGGCAGCCTGCAACAGTATACAAGGACCCACTACCGGCGGCCTCAGATCCGCGCTGAAGTCGTGCGAGACCCGCGTGCATCTGTACGATTACCAGGCGAAGATTGAGGACGGCTTCACATGGAACAAGCTACTGGCAGAAGGCGAGCTGCTGCTCAGTGGATTGATGTCATTACATCTCAGCGACGATGTAACGTTACGATCCTGAGGGTCGTACAGCCTTGTTGAGCTCAGCTAATCAGACTTTAGTCATCACGCCGCCCGCTCGTCTTGATATGCCACAGCCTGGGCGGATTCATCGCGAAACAGGTGCAGACACGTCGTGCCCTCTGGACCAACTAGCAGCTGACCCACTTCAGGCTCTCATCATTGCAAAACAGCACGCGGACCGCTATGGTGACCTGATCAAAGCGATCTCCGGGGTGATTCTGTTGGGCTGTCCTCATGGAGCACGACAATTGGACAACCTCAGAGAGAGCGTCTCGCTTATTCTACGCTCTGCAGGCTGCGACAGTAGGAAAGTACTTGCTCCATTGGAGGAGTCCGTCGATGTCCTTCAAGAGGTCGCCCTGCAGTTCGACCCGAACACCATTCCTTACCTTGTTTCTGTGTATGAAGAGAAGTCGACATTTCTTGATCGTAACGGCTTATTTGGCAGGGCGCAACACGTAGTGGTAAGCTGTCTTGGCCCCTTACAGTCCAACATCGTTGACTCAGCACAGCTGGTCAACAAACGACTCACGATGATCAACGGTACGCAGCATCAGTTTTCGACGGGCCTTGCAAATAGTCACTGGAACCTTACAGCCCTGTCCGATATGAGTGGTTGGAAAGATGGGCGTATCTCACAGTTGATGGAGATGGTTTTAAAACATGCGCTTGGCTCGCATTCTCGAGAATTGACATCGTCGTGTAAGCAACAAGGGCTGAAATCGCTCCCGATCGAGATCACCTTGCACTGACCACCCGATGTTGCAACCTGCGCCTTGCTGACATTCGTGCGCGCAGTGCCCTCAACAGGTTCACAGAGCTCGATGCCACGTCGAAAAGACTCAGTCGTTACACACAAGCGAGCAGCAAGACTCGACAAGGTCGTACTTGCTGTTTCGCCTGTCATCCAGAAATTTGCGGCCGAGCTGCCTTGCTTTATGGTAGAAATACGCTTGCAGAACAGAGACTTTTGCAACCGGGAGGCAATTCTCAGTCAACTCAACGATGTCCTTCTTCCCGACGGACTCGGCTCAAACGTCAGCACCCGACATGCCGCCATCATTGGCCCCCCCGGTCAAGGCAAATCCGAGATTGCCATCCACTGGGCTTTCACGAGGCGGAGGAGGTTCGACGCCATATTCTGGATACAAGCAGACAATGAGTCTAAACTCCAGAAAGGTACTTCGATATACTGCAGCCTTCGTGGTGGGGCGGTACCGGCAATTCACTGAGCCACGTCATAGATTTTGCGAGGATCGCACCAGCAGTCGGCCTAGTCAGTCGTGACAACCGAGTTTCGGACACCCGAACTGTTCAAGATGTTCAGAATATTGCCACAGAGTGGCTGAAAGATCCCATCTTGGATGCGCATGCTAACGGTGCGGACGCCAAGCGTGCGAATTGGCTACTAATCTTCGACAATGCAGACGATCCTCACATCCTCCACCAGCTCTGGCCGGTCTTCGCAAGCGGCGCTGTCTTGGTGACGACTCGTGACCCGAACATTAGCGACGTGCTTTCAAAGGGGCAAGTCAACATCAACCTCCCACCATTTTCGGAGGAAGAGGGAGTGCTTGCTCTCAAACAACTCGCGCACCTGAGGCCTGCCGATGAGCGAGTACAGCGACGCGAAGATCAGCTGGCACGTCAGATCTCGATACGCCTGGGTGGCTGGCCACTGGGAATTAGCCAAATGGCTGGCATCATTCGCCACGACTACATGTCCTTGACTGAGTTCCACGAACGATACCAAGATATCGACGAACGGCGCGAATTCCACAATCGAGCAGATCGTGACTTGCGCGGGACGTCAAGAGGCACGATGGCCTCCATGATCATTAGCGATTTCTTGTCAGCTCAAGCAAGGGTGCTTTTAGAGATTTGCTCCATGCTGGATCCGGATAGCATATCAGAGCATCTCTTCACGAACCCTTGCCCCGAGATTCGCCTTCTGCGTGACTTTCCAGCAGACAGACCAGCTTATTACCGAGCTCGGGCCGAGCTTGTCCAGCTGTCTCTTATTCGTCTCACTGACAAGCGCGAGATCGGGATGCACAGGTATGTGCAGGAAATCGTCGTTTCGAAGCTGAGCAGGGACGGATTCGAGGCTGTGTTCACAGGGACAGCAAGCCTGATATCGACTGCATGGGGCGAATCTTCACTGGAAGACAAGTCTCGTGTACGGCTGTGGGGCGACTGTGCGCGTCTCATCCCGCACGTGCACCAATTACAGATTGTGTACCAAGAGCGGCCGCAGGGGCAGGATGTCAAGCCTTTCGCAGGGTTTGCTTGGTTACTTACGCAAGCGGCGTGGTACGTTTCGAGTGACAATCGCAACAAACCTCCACGCTAACCTTCCTTAGGTGGCACTTTCAACTGGGAAACACTCGGATCCTGGAAGCTACGCTTAAGCTCGCTCGGACCGTTTGTGATCACTTGCCGCTCTCCGAAAATCTCGACGTGCTCAGCGACGTGTATCACCTCCTTGGCGGCTGGGCGAACGAGACAAACCACCCAAAGGAATGCCTTGAGTACAATTCCATCTACTTGCAGCTGCGACTTGACGCCTTGAAGAGAGGTGAGAAGCCAAGCATGCGCACCGCCGCGGCGTACAATCAAAAAGGAACCGGGTGGATGATGGTAAAGGAATACGAGATGGCCAAGCAGGATTTCCGGACGTCTCGGGAGATGTACCGCGACCTCCCAGAGTACCATCGGACTATGGCCTCTCTGCCGATCGTGAACTTAGCATGTGCTGAGTGGATGACTGGAAACTTGGATGAGGCGGATAGACTCTTGCGTGAGGGGCTGGCTGAGCGCGAGGAGGAGTTCGGCGTGGATGATCGCGACTCGTTCAAGTAAGCTACCCATACCCGGCCGAAGTCACCTCCGCTAACGCGCGTCAGGACTGGCAGATTCCTGCACACCTTTGGCAACGTCCGCTTCGATCAAGCTATGCTTCAACCAGCGGGAGACGAGCGTGAGCAGCTGCTTGAGGACTCGAACAAGTTCCACAAGCGAGCACTCGCCCAGTACGTGTCCATCATTGGAACACACCACCGTACCGCCGACGTCTCCCACAGGGTGGCGGAGCACTATCTTCGTAAGGAAGATACGGTGTCTGCGAAGTACGTATCTCATGACAGTTTTTTTCCTGCTCATGCTAACAAAAAGCGACAGAGTGCTCATCGATCAGGCCCTCAAGACTTGGAATGTAGACGCCGGTTCTTTCACGCCAGAGATTGCCCGCACCACTTTCTTGAAGGCTAAATGTGCCGCTCTCGCTGGACATGAAGATGAGGCGGAGGACTTGCGTCGGCAAGCTGCAGACATCCGAGCCACACTCGTGCCAGAGGACAAGAGGAATGTTCACGACTTGAAAGCGGAAGATTTCGACGAGCTGGTTGCCTTCTGGTCTCGATAATGGTACCGTCCATCAAGCTACCAGAGCCACGTGCCGGCTTGGTCGGAGCGAGATGGAGTCCATCAGTACGACATGTAAGTTACGGGTTCTGTATTATACTTTCAAGTTGTCATGGAGGAGATACGTTTCACGCTTTCGATCAATACTGGACCTTGCTTCGACTTGTCATACTTCAACATCGTGTTACTTGGTATGTTGTTGCTAGACACATGTATCCAAAGTATACCTACCGCGATGTGGCTTCATACCATGGCGACTCGCAAACAGCGCCGACGTCGTCTTCTTCACGAATCACGTGCAAACAAGTTGTGCCTGAAACGGCGTTGGAACGGCCGGCCGCATCCGGCCGCGTGACTAGCGCGCAAGCCAAGACTTGCGGAGGTTGTACTGTACTCTATAAGAATGAAGCTCTCCCCCGCGATTGCAGGCGCGAAAACACATGGGAATAACACCTAACGGAAACATACTCGCGCATACGCAACACCAACACAAGACCACTTCCACCACTCCATCTCTTCATCATACCATCATACACCCAACACGCTCCTCCGAACTCCGCGCGCTCTTCCCTGTCACCATTCAGCAACGCCAACATCGCCAGAGCTCATAACACTCACCTACCTCTGTTGCAGAGCATCAGGCAGTAGTCATGCGACCTGGTTCGTAGATGAAGGTGCCTCTTGCGTAGCATGTAGCGTGATGAGTCTTTGATAGCGACAACCCGCTCTTACGATCATCCTGGCCATCGCCAACCGTACCATGTGACTAACCGTCGAGACATTCCCTCCTAATGCGCCTGTACACTCCCGCCGGCCTCGCGTATCCCGTCACGGTCACGAAGCTTCTGCGGAAGCCGGGCGACGAGATCGAGCAGAACGCGCCTCTCTTCACCTACAAGTATCGAGCGCTCAACACCGAGTACGACGAGAACGCGCGCGAGGATGTCGAGCGCGAGCGGTCATACTTCGCCGACTTCGAGAGCGAGGTCGAAGGCACTGTGACAAGATTGGATGTTCGAGTCGGTCAGATCATTGAGCGCAGGACGGAGGTGGCAGATATTGAAGAGCCATGCAAGCATGAAGTGCAGTTCGGTGGCATGTGCGCCGACTGCGGCAAGGACATGACGAGCGTGCAGTACAACACCACCAAGCTGAACACGGAGCGCGCGACGATCAACACGGTACACGGCCACACAACACTACTTGTTTCGCAGGAGGAAGCGAGCAAGGCAGACGAAGAGGCGAAGCGCAGATTGCTCAACTCGCGGAAGCTTAGCCTGGTGGTCGACCTCGACCAGACCATTATCCAAGCCACGGTGGATCCTACCGTCGGCGAATGGCAGCAAGATGAAAGCAATCCGAACCACGGGGCTGTCAAAGATGTTCGCGCGTTCCAACTTGTCGACGATGGTCCAGGCGCTAAGAGCTGCTGGTACTACATCAAGCTCCGGCCGGGACTCGACGATTTCCTCGAGGCCGTATCGCGAGACTATGAGTTGCACATCTACACCATGGCGACACGCGCATACGCGACCAACATTGCCAAAATCGTCGATCCGGATCGTAAGCTCTTTGGCGATAGAATCCTGTCAAGAGACGAGAACGGCAGCATGAGCTCCAAGACTCTCAAGCGTTTGTTTCCTGTGGACACGAAAATGGTCGTAATCATTGACGACCGAGGTGACGTGTGGAGCTGGAGTCCCAACCTGGTCAAGGTGTTTGCGTACGACTTTTTCGTGGGCATTGGCGACATCAACGGTAGTTTCCTGCCCAAGCGACCGGAGCTGGAAGCAAGACCCACCAAGTCGACAAAGTCAATCAGCAAGATAACGACGACCGAGAGCCCCGGCAGCGAGAAGGGCGGAGATGCCAGCAACGCGCAAAGCAAGACGTCACCACCAACGCCTACATCTCAGACGCACCCAGACGTATCGGCTGTCGATCGTATGTTGTCGATGGCTGGCAAGCAAGACGAAGGAAGCATGAAGGAGCAAACAGAAGAGCAGGATGAAAAGATCGCAGCACAGCTCGCGGACAGGCCGCTGTTGCAAAAGCAGAAAGTGCTCGATGCGGCCGAAGAGGAGGCCAAAGCGTCACCAGCCGCTGAAGCTGCGGTAGAGCTGCTGTCTGAGGACGGCGTCAAGCAGGAAGAAGGACGTGCCGAGCATTCGAAGTACCGGCACAACTTGCTGCAGGACGATGATACCGAACTTGAGTACCTGGGTCAAAACTTGCACAATATCCACCAGGCGTACTTTGACCAGTACGCGAAAGACAACGCAGCCGCGAGAGGTGGTCGAGTCGCCGAACTGAGGCCGGATTCGGGCCGAAGGCTTACGGTCGATGACCTTGATAATATACCGGATGCTGCGGCCATCATGGCGCGCATGAAGGCCAAGGTCCTCGCCAACCTTCACCTTGTCTTTTCTGGTGTCGTGCCGCTCGGCGTCGACGTCCAATCCCACGATATCGCAGTCTGGGCCCGAAGCTTTGGCGCTACGGTCAGCGAGAACATCAGCAGGCGGACTACGCATGTCATTGCTTCGCCTGAGCGGCGAACGGCGAAGGTGAGGCAGGCGGTCAAGAGAGGTGGTCGGATTGCCATCGTCAATCAGAATTGGTTATACGCTTGCTTCAGCCAATGGAGACGGGTTGAGGTGGACCCATACCGCATCCACTCCGAGGCTCCCGCCAACGGCACTGGTCCAGCACTGCCCGACAGCTTCGAGACGAAGGAGGCCGCATTACTGTCTTCGTCAGATGAAGAGGCTGCGCAGACCGAGGAGGAAACCGATGGCAACGAGACCGGCATCAACACTCCTAACGGCGTCAAGGACGGTCCGGATGGGCTCACATTGAACACTGACGTCGAGGATCTGGAGAAGTACAAGCCCACCGTGCAACGGGAAGACAGCAGTCCCACCGACAAAGAAGAGGTCGAAGACTGGGGCGTGATCAACGACGAGCTGGACGAGTTCCTAGGCAGCGACACCGACGGCGCGAGCGACACGGAGAGCGTTCGCAGCGAGTTCACCGGCCTCGGAGATGATGTCCCGAAGACGCCACCGAGTCAGCGGAAGAGGAAGCGCAATGCGCTGGTTTCGGACGATGGAGATCGCGCTCCTGTTGATGCAGACGGCGAAGAGGGCAGCCGGCTGCAAAAGCGTAAGAAGGAGGCTCTGAGTCGAACGACGAGCTTGACTAATATGGCGAGTGCGCCTACGCCGGTCGTCGGCACGGCCGAGCAGACGGCCGTCGATCCAGGCGGCGGAAGCACGGAAGTCGGTCCCGACGATGCGGAGGAGGAGGAGGTTGGGGACGACGATCTGGAGGCGCAGCTCACAGCCGAGTTGGAGCATGACGAGTGACGTTGGTTGATGGGTTTGTTCTACATGGAACTTTGTCTCGTTACGCTGTGCTTGCACAGTGTGGTGCAGGCAGGCGGACATGCACAGATATGGCGGCGCAGGCTTGCATAGCAGGGCGTTGATGGTGGTAGCCACACTGGCGCGCTTTCTTGATGGGAGAAGATTCATCTCTGTCCTCTGTGGCGGTTCACGAGCAGTTTGTAGGATGTAGCAATGTTGAGGCATACCCCCTTGTACACGCTGTCTCTGCGCGCAATCACCAAATTCCACTCCGAATGCCACTGTCGGTCACCCTCATTACAACCCTGAACACGACCAGTCAGGTCCAGCCCCTCTCACGCATACACTGTAAAGTCTGGAATACACCCATGGCTGGAGACGTAATGCGCTCTACTACTTACATGCCCGTTTGTCGCATTCACTTTGGTTTACTGGTGACGCAATCTTGATAGCGTCTCACGTGACGCTGCGACAAGTCATTGGCGCATGACCGACGGCAGCTAGCGGAAGTCTAAAGTGAGCACGCGGGGCTTCCTTTCCTATCTAGGAAGTTGTGGGTTTGTACACGATCTGGAAACCTTACAGAGATTCGGAGGCGGTCAGATGACGAGTCACAGTTCAGCAACGCGAGCACATCGTTCGTCCGTGCCGTTCCCTCCAACGAGCGACAATACAGCCTTCGTCCAACGGCGGCCCAATCGACATCGAGACGAGCTGTCACATTCTTCCTTGCGAGCAGTGGATACTTGGATGTTCTTCTACACATCCACACTTATGACTCGATCAAGACTTATCTCGGTCGCGGGCGTGAAGGAGACTAGTTCAAAAAAAATTCAAGTACATCCTCGACGGGCCAGCATTGCGCTTCACGGGCGCCGGGGATCTGGGTATGATGCATGAATTCAAGATGACGGAGAACTCTGGGAGGGAGATGTGTAAGTGAGGCAAAACATCAAGAAGACAATTCGTCTGATGTTCACTAGGTATCATACACGGGCGTGAGAAGCATACCAGTTTGTGTCTCTACCAGCAAACGCGACGAGCAATATTCACTACATGACCGCCCGCTGCTCATATATCAACGCGTAACCTCCCTGCTACCCCTTTTCTAAGAATCCCCATCATCACCTCCACCGCGCCATAAGAGAAAAAGAAGAATGTGCTCCAACTACATCTACCACCATCCTTCTTGCAGTCACTCCTCGCTACTCTTATTTCGCAATTGCTCCTCTTCAATTCCAACTTCAATACCAAAAGAAGCAGCAACTCCAATTCCAACCCCCACGACAACGACGACGACGACGACGACGACGACGATACCGAAAGCCTGCCAACCCAGCAACGCCCAACCCCTAAAAACCATCGCCCGCGACGAACCCTGTCCCGCATGCCTGGGCCGAGCGAAGGACGATCCGTACGAGGTGGCGTATCCGGCCGAGATTTACGAACGGGGAGAAGTAGGGATTGAGGGCGAAGGGAGGACGACGATAGTGTGACCGTTTGTAGCGCTGGTGGATGCGAGGGAGTTATCACTGGTCTGCCGGACAGCGTCCGGTCCGAAGGGCGATGGGGGCAGGCAGGAAGGCGGGTAATGGTGAATAATAAGGGCGGATAGGCACAATCCTTGCGCTTCACCGGCCGGATGTCATGCGCACCGACAAGGTCACGTGATCGGACCTCTTACGCCAAGACTCGATCGATGGCAGTTTCTGGATTTGGAAGATGGTCTTTGTTGGAGAGCGAGGGTAAGAGATGACACATTAGCCCTCACCCCACTCACTCACTCACTCATCGGCTTGTAGATAAGGTATTTGGGGGTAAAAGAAACCAAAAACCATGTAAGCGCCCCCCCAAAAAGATGCTCTCTGACCTAAATGCGAAGAAAACAAATGCCGGTGGGAAAGGGACGGGGGAAGAGAGAGCCCCTACTACGGTGTGACGCCCCTCCAACGCTTCAGAGCGAACTGCGGTTTCAGGCTCACGACGTACGTGAGCTTGTCGGTGAACAGGTGGCTGAGGACGGCCTGGAGGGCGGGGATGGCGCCGAAGATGAAGCCGCCGATGGGGAAGAGACCCGCTTCCCAGAAGCCGGCGACCTGCCAGACGTGGGGGCTGAAGCCGTCGTGTTCGGTCATGTCGTCGAGCATGCCGGCTTTACGCATCTCTTCTTGGCGGAGGCCGACGCACAGCCGGTGGTATTGGTCGTAGCGGTGGAAGAAGCAGAGCATGAGCAGCCAGCCGGCGAGGCGGCACCAGCCCGAGAAGTCGAGGGCGAGGTGGAGGACTTCGGGGATGAGGAAGCCCGGGTAGAAGAAGGTGAAGATGCTCGAGGTGGTGAGGATGACGACGAGGTGGATGGGGAGGAAGTGGGCTTCGAAGAGGCGTTGGTAGAGGGTGAGGAGGTTCGTGATGTGGATCGGCTTGGGGGAGACGGGGGGTGGTTGGCTTTGGTCGGCCAGCTTCGGGGTGAGGGATTTGTGTAATCCGGTGCTCGTGTAGAACGCGGTCCAGTTGGAGCTACATGCTGTCAGTCGCCGTTTCTGGAGGACCTTGGTCGCGTGGCAGACGTACTTGGGCGCACTCAGGGGCAGATCGACGCGGGCTTGGTTCGCTTTCCGGTGTCGCTCGATCATTTCGACGGTTTGTCTGACCGCGAAGCCCGTGTCCAGCGAGCCCCACATGTGTCGCAAAGCCTGTCGATAACGGGCGTTGAGGCCGTCGATGTATCCGGCGAAGCCTTTTACGTCGCTGCTGACGTTGCACTGACTCGCGGCGGCGTACACGATCTGCACATCGATGTTTCCAGACAGTGCGAAGAAGCACTTGATGTACATGTGCATGTCCTCGCCGATGGCGCCTGGGCCAGTATCCCATCCGCCCACATGCTCGACCAGCGTCATCGAGAGAGAGTAGACTGAAGTCGGGATGCAGACTCCCGAGCCAGCGTACAAGCTGGAGAGACCGGCTCCAGCCCACATGAGATCTGCCGTTCGGACGGGAAGTGGTACGTGGTGCAAATTACGATCGAAAACAAGGGGTGGGACGTAGATGGTGGTCTCGTTCGTCGCAGGGTTTTCCAGATGCAAGCGAGCGATCTCGGAGAAATAGCGAGGCGAAAAGTGCGTGTCGGCTACCAGGGGTCAGTCCAATGCAAGCGTTGGGCTCTGGGAGACGGCACGCTTACCGTCCATGACAGTCATGACCACATTCCTCTTGACCGCCTCGTCTGGGTAATCTTTCGAAGCTTGCTTGGCCGCCCAACTCTCGTTGCTGCTCTTGCCTTGAGCCTCGCCGGGAATGCCTTGCGGGTGGATCGTGTAGCTCATCTTGTAGAATAACTTGTTGAAGGTCGAGATGAGCTCGACGGCCTTGAAAGCCGACTTCTCCTCCTTCTCCTCCATAGCGAGATAGACCTGAAGTTACTTAGCCTCCCGCTTTATCCTCTCCTGAGTTTCTGCAATACGTACATGGTAACAGTGCCGCGCCTGTGGATGGGAGGCCAGAACTCGCAACGTCTCCTCCAGTGTGCCCATCTCCTCCTTGTAAGCGGGTAGAATGATGACAAACAATGGCGCCGGGTAGACCACGCTGCCCTTCTCGGTCTTGATCGTGCACGTCTTTCGCTTCTTGGGTGTGTGGTTGGCCTTTGCGCTCTCCTTCATCTTTCGGATGACGTCTCCCAGCGCGTAGCAGACACGCGCGGGGAAGACGATGGACAGGATGTGCAGGACGACGGTGTAGGCGCTGAGGGCCAGCTGCCACGGGGTCGCGTCGCCATGGTGACGTCTGGTGTCGCCTTTGCCGAACGGCTTGACGAGGAAGGAGAAGACGAGCAGGGTCGCGATGATGCAGACGCTGAAGGCCGGGATGCACCTCGTCAGCCAGAGGTAGGTCGCGTTGGGTTTGGCTGGGGCCTGTGGGGTTGTCTTGGTGCTCATGGTTGAGCTGACGAAGGAATGTGGGTGTGTTGCTATTGTCGCGGCATCCGTCGAGCGCGCGAGGAAGCAGGAACCAAAGATCGGCGGGCCGGTGGAGGCTGTTGGGTCGCGTGGTGGGGAAGTACGTGTACGTGTGTAGTGTGAGTGTATGAGCGAGAGAGTAGTGTCGAGGGAGGAGGAGGGTGAAGAGTTGTGAGATGTTGCAGCAAGGGAAAATGTCTTTGGATGGTTGCCTTCTCCAGTCCAGTCCGGTCCAGTCCCAGCTCAATTGCTCCCCGCCGAGCGACAGGGGAGATTGGCGACGCGCAGGGTCTCGGGCCTGACCGTCTGCTTGAGGGTGGGCCTGAACGTGTCGGCAATGCCCGTCATTGATTGGTCGTCAACTTCCTTCTTCCTGTTCGACCGACCAACGACCGCTACTCTCACTGTTCACATCACGGGATCTCCTCCTGTCTCTCATCCATCTCCGTCTGCTGCGAACGTGAAGGCGTCTCCTCTCCACGTGTGCTCGTATTTCCCCTTTGCCACGTGATCCCGTGGCTTATCACACTCACGCCGTGCACTGTAGCACAACCGTACACGACAAGCCCCCAGGGGAACACGTTGGTTCACGAGATCGCGCGTCGGTTTCGCGACTTCCCCTACTGCTATCCCATTTCCCCCAGCCCTCACCTTCCCGTCAGTCAACACTGAGCACACAGACCGACCAACATGGGCTCAGATGATCCGGTCCCCGAAGCTATCAAAGGACTGGTCTTCCACCACCCGCGCATCAACGACCACACGCTTGACAACGCCCACCTCGCGTCGAACTGTCCGTTAGACATCGGTCGACACGTCCTGAACCCAACATGTGACCTTGGTCTGTTCGACTCGCTGCCCCTCGAGCTGGTGACCGACATCATCCTCCACCTCGACATCGAGACTCTCTTCCACCTCCGTCGCGTCAATCGGCGGGCAATGCAAGTCATCGACGCCATCCCGCAATTCCAGCGCATCGTCCGCCACAACCTCGCCACCCTCCGCGCAATCCTCAGCATCAAAGTCGGATCGCAGACGACCTTCGACAATCTCTACCACACGCTCGCCTCGCCGAATTGTGAAGAGTGCAACGACTTCGCCGGCTACATCTACCTCCTCGGATGCCGTCGAGTTTGCTTCCTGTGCTTCACCGAGCACAGCAAATACCTTCCGCTTTCAGGCCACGAAGTCATGCGAAGCTTCGCCGTCCACCGCAGCTTTCTCTCCTCGCTCCCACGCCGCATGCTGAGCGTGCCCGGATGCTATGCACCAAACGAGAGAACCCGTCGGGCTCGCCAGACCCTCTTCGACCGCGAAGCGGCGCGTCAAGCATGCGTCGCGGCACACGGCTCGGCGCTGGCGATGGAGCGACTCGTGGCCGAACGCGAGTCGAAAGCCCTCGAACAGTACCATGATAGAGTTGCTCAGGAATCGGCGGGCGTCTCTCGACCGAAGCCCCGTCGCCCTCCAAACTTGGTGGCGTGGGACGGGCAGTCGTCCGACGCGAGGCGCTTCGTGGCCATCGTGCGTGCACCCTGGGTGGATCCCTCGACGGGTTCGCCCGTGTCGGGCTTCTATTGCGTCGGGTGCGAGCGCGAAACCCGACGGCGACCGCTACACTGGAGAAGGAGATATACGACCGAAAAGTTCTTGGAGCATTTGCAACAATGTGGCCCGATCGAGAATGGCGCGCATCTGCCATCTCGAGCGATGCCACTCGAATGATCGAAGGGCCACAACCAAAGTAGACTCGGAAGATTCACAGAATCCAGCTCTGTCTGAATGGAAGGAAATTGCCACCTCCGCAATCACTGGACCTGCTTCACCGACGCATTCCTCCTTGCCGGAAATGACCACGCGTGTCCCGCACACATGCGTGAAACCGGCGAGTCGATTCTGATGGTACATTGGCCGCATGCGACGTTCGTGCTCGCCCGTGCACGGTGTTGACGAGACTGCTCGTACCTTTTGCACCCCCAAGTTGCACAGTCGATGATCTTGCTCCCACTTTCAAGCCATATGAGTCCAACTGCCTGTTGGTACCCAGACATGGTTGCAGAACCAACACTTCCCGTAGTCCCCTGCAGCTGTCCCGCACCTCAGATCTCTTTCTCCGATCAACCCTTGCTCTTTCATTGGCAAGATGTAGACCTTATTGTGGATGACTCGAACTCGGCTCGAGTAAAGTGTACCTACGCATGCAAGATATACAGAAAAATTGACTTGAGACCAATGTATACCGTAAGGTACCTGCTAGGTAAATCAGGCATTCGTCCAATATGTACACAGCCGCACATGCCTGCCCACCGCCACCCGCGCTAACCATTAGAAGTCCCAAAGCACCATTCATTACTGTAGGTACCATTACTTCCTTGCCACCAACCTCACGGACGCTTCTCGTTTCGTCCCCGCAAAGCCAGACCAAGAAAAGAAAAATGTCTCCCACTCTCAACAACAACAAGGACCTCCAGCTCCTGCAAGCGAGCGTCGACGAAAACACCGACAGCGACTTCCGCTTCCTCCACCACGGCACCAAAGTCCGCTACATTACCATCGCCCCCGGTCTCTTCTCCACCGACACCATGTGCTTCGCGCCCGAGCTGATCCCTCTCCTCCCGCCCTTCCCCTCCGGCGACTGGAACAGCGGCTGGATCGCGCAAGATGCCCAGACCGGTGACCCCTGCTTCACGCGGGTCGAGAAATCGCCAGTACCGGGCGTGCGAACGGCATGGCATCCCGTGACGCTGGACCACCTCGACCTGACCTTCGGCCGCAAACTCCGGTCAGGTGTCTACGAAGCCACCGCCCCGTCCCTCTCCCCATCCCCCGTCGTGGCGAAGTTCGCTTGCTTCGAATGGGAAGTCGGATACATGGAGAGCGAATGCACGGCATACCAATGGATCGAAAACCACGACATCGGGCCCAGATTCCTCGCCAACATCGCCGAGGAAGGGCGGATCATCGGGTTCCTGTTGAAAAACATCGCGAACGCGCGACACGCTTCGCCCGCGGATGTGGGTGTGTGTCGGGAGAAGTTGGCGGCGCTGCATCGGTTACGCATCGTGCATGGGGATATCAACCGGCATAATTTCCTCGTCGCGGACGACGGGCGGGTGACGCTGATTGATTTCGACACGGCGCGGAGGACGGAGGATCCCGGGCGGTTCGAGGAGGAGATGAGGGGGTTGGAGAGGGAGTTGGCGGATACTTCTGGGAGAGGGGGGTGTGTTGTTATGAGTGGGTGATGGGTTGAGGTATCATGGTGGGTTTGTTCGGATTGTAAGCCCCAGGAAGGAGATACGGCTTGCTGTTGAACACAGCTGGATTCGCTCCCCGAACATGCCCTTGCTCCACCGTCGACGGCCGAGAAGTGATCATCAGAATCCATAGAGCCGAGAACAGCTGGCAGCGGAGTATATAGGAACCCCCAGACGACTTCATTTGTCGTGAGATGACTTGTGTGTGCCGCTGCTTTTGAGGGCAGGGTATGGAAAGACAAGCAGGAGAGATCATTTGGGGTGTCATTTCCCACTCGAACGTGGCAAATCGAAGCATGCCATGTACACTTACTGAGTTGTTTTTCACCGCGCCATTGCTTGATACCTACTCAGAGATATCGTATGAGCATCGACCATGATCAAATCCTCCAAACGATCTCCGCCAACAGTGTGACACTACATCCATCCATCCATCCATCCATCCATTCACAACCTACACAGAAGAAACCCAAAATCAGTCCATCGTTGGAGTAATGACAGTCATGAACCTCACCTGTCAAACCCCTTCTCCCCCTCCTTCGTCCCAATCTCCTTCTGATCGACCTTGCTCACATTGGCCGCGTCCGGGCCCGTCTGGAGGTGTTGCATGAACTTGTCTAGCGCGCTGGCATCGCCTTGCGCTTCGCCGACGACCTGTCCGCAACAACAAAACACGACCGGTCAGTTCTCCTGTAAGGATATTGGGAGGAGAGTCAGATGAGGAGGGTTGAGTTTACCGTGCCGTCGTTGGCATTCTTGGCGTAGCCCGTGATGTTGAGTCCGCTGGCTTGTTGGGCGGCCCAGGAGCTTTATTTTCATAAATGAGGTTAGCTGGTTGGAGCTGGTGATATGCAGTGGTTCGTTTGTGTGGGTACCGGTAGTTGACGCCTTGGACGTCGCCTTCGACTTTGTAGGAGATCTGGATAGCTTTTATTTAGTGGGGGTGGTGGTCGGGAGGGATTGGGAGGATGTGGACCGACCCTTTTTGACATCGTGATGGCTGTAGATGTGAATCGTCTCATAGGCTGCTTTGGAAGGTCCTTTCAATGATCTGGGAGTTCAGACGATTGAGACGGATACTCTATATCGCCTCATAGTCGAAAGTCGTGTGCTGTGAGTGCTGCAGGCGTGCGTTCGGAGTTACGTCACGAGACCCTCCTGCAGGTGCTACAGTCACGAACTTGACACGAGATCATTCCGCCACTGTTGGCCTTTTTGACGTTCTTTTCCATGTGGTACTCTCTTCACAAGTCAGTGATCATTGACGGCTACGAGCAACCAAATGGCAAGATCGAGGAATACCGTGTCAGTGATACAACAAAGTACCTACTACCGTCAATCTCACAATGCCGCGGACTCCGGCTAGCGGCGATCTGCACAGTCCGAGCCATCGCGTCTGAGCGCGTCAGATAGATTTCCCCCAGAGACCCTCGATACCCGAATCCGGCAAATTGTCAACGTCGTCGAATGTCGGCCCCCTTTCGGAGCTGGGAGGACATGACAGGACAACCCTCGCAGCGACATCCACTGTTGTCTGCGAGGTAGAGTGAACCTGCTGGATCTCTCTAGGGGCTATATCACCTGTTCACCTATCGGAAGAATCCACCAAGAGGAGCGACACACAACTACTGAACTGCTACCAAGCCATACCCCTGCGCGCCGCCAACATGGCCGAGACATCCGCCAGCCAGCCCGCCAGCAACGCCACTTCACCCGAGCAGCGACCGAGCTCACCTTCGCTCAGCATCACGCCCTCACTCGCCCTCGACGCCGTGCCCTTGCTGGATCGATCGGTGTCGTCGCCCACGACGTCATCAGGCTCGACTTTATCAACCCGCTCGAGGCAGTCCCGACAATCCGATGGCGGGGCGAACGTCGTCCGACGACGAGGCTACATGCGACCCCAGGGCACAGCCTTCGCCGACTCCGCCAGGAATAGGGACTCAGTCATGTCGCTGGGGAGTATTGCACATATGCAGTACTACTTTGCACGGACGGGACTACTGGATGGCAAAGGAGCTCAGGTGGCTAAGGATAGGAAGAAGATTGGCAGTAATAAAGAAAACGTCGAGCCAACGATAGTGGGTCCCGACGAGCTGACGATGTCCTCGTTGTCCCTGTACGACGGACAATCGACCTATGCTACATCCGAACCTGGCGTTGATCCTAGTGTCGTCGAAAGCCCGACCGGGATGCACGATGTTGGCGATGCGTGGCATAATCCATGCGAGCCGCCGATGCTTCCGCCCACGGTCAGCACGTACAAACAGAAGCCTTCCTACTCCGAACCACTTCCGGCCATGGCTGTGTTGAGACGAGAGCTCAAGGAGGCGCTGCAGGATGCTTGCCGGGTGATAGAGGAATCACAGAAAGAGCACGAAAACGGAGGGAGAGAGGGCGAGAACGGCGATGGGTTCCACGAGATCCGGGGCCTGCACATTCTGGATATCATCACGTTGGCCATCCGAGCAGCGAAGAATTACTACACAGCCCACTCGCACCCGCAGAAACTATACGCCATCAAGTCCGAGAAGGACATCAGGGCCGATCTATACCGAGTCCTGGATGTCCTCAAGCGTATGGCCAGCCGAAATTTCAGGGGCGGAATGCGGCTGGACGAGCTCACGGTCATCATCGTGTGGGTCGAGAGCATCGATCAACTGTTGAAAACGGAAGAACAGCAAGAGCAGGCCGAAGCCGCCGAGCGGAACGCCTGGACGTGGCGCGAAGGCGACTGGACGGGCCGGGAACGAGAGCGCGAATGGCTGTTCCTCAAGTCCTTCGATCGAACCGAGCCCGCTCTCCCACAGTGGCCAGAACCATCGCCCGACCACCACTCCCTCCCAAACGACTTCCTGCTCGCGTTGCGGGACGGACAGCGGCTGGTGAAGCTCCACAACGCCTTTGTCGAGAAATCCAAGCGCGACTTCGACCAGATCAAGACCTGGCACACCGATGTCGCCAAACCCTACCGCATGGCGGAGAACCTGCGCTTTTGGATCAAGGCGGCCGAACTCAGGTGGGAGATCCGTCTGGCGATCCCGGTGTCGGATGTCATTGGCGATAAGGATGTCGAAGCGTGGCGTCTGTTCGACGAGGCGGTCTTTCGCTGGTGTCGAGGTGTCCGGGCGGAGTTGACGCAGGAATGGAGACAAGAGGAAGCGCGAGCGACGGAGGGTCGGAGGCCGCCACCGGAGCTGAGGATCGAGGTGTCCGATAGCCGGGAGGACAGCGGTGTCGATGGATTGGAGGCGGCGTAGGCTGCTGCTTGCGGTAACTTACATCTCTGACGGTGGAGTGTTTGATTGTTACGGGACTGTGAGAGCGTCGAAGCGTTGATTGGAATGGAATGATACCCGGACTCGCCTGTGATTTTGAAACTAGTAATAACAAGACATGTAGCGTTGTCAGATTCGATCATGTGGTGGCTCCGAGCCTAATCGATGAGTATGATCAAGGTTGGCCGCCATACAGAGCTGGACGCGCTGGCGACGCGCCCTCTGGTTTTGATTGTTATCCTTAGTCATTATGCTATCGAACAGAGCGGACCACTTCCTCGGACAAGCGCTGAATGGATGAAACACATCGGAAGCCTCGTCAATGTTGGTCGATTCTTCCCGGCCCCACACTGCAAGCCTGAGGTTGATCTCGGGCCTATCGTGACGATCTCTCCGTGCCGTGTTGACACCAGCGAGCGACCGGCGGCTGCTTAATGACGCCGCCATGTCAACGTGTCGGCGTCTAGTGCTATACTACCACCCCGATCCGACTTCTTCTGTTCGGATGTGAGGCTACGGTAAGTTAAGCCTGGGTCCCGTTGCCGAAGGGGCATTCTTCTCCAGCCCTTCGAGTTTCCAGCAGCGTTTGCGCAGGCAGACATCGTAGAAGGCTGCTTGCAGTGCGTGAGAACTGAACCGCATGTGGCTAACGCGACCATGGCAGCCGTGGTATCTGCGCCGGATCCCGCCGAAGCGAGCTGGACTCCCACGCTGGCGCACTCCGTCGGACAATCCACCCACGCAGCATTCCCAATTCGAGCGGCAGCAGCGCCCGAGCAGGCTCGGCCCAGTAAACGCGTGTCGCCCGGGCTGGAATTACGCGTGAGACGGCTGGAGCAGCAGAGGTTGAGGAGGGAAGCGGAGCGCAGGAGACAGAACAGCATTGGACGGATCCCGGAGGAGCAGCTCGCGGAGCTGGAACGCTTGCACGGCCAACAACATCAACAACAGCGCGTGATCGAGGTCCGTCGAAGGGGTCGCGCGTGGTCTGGTCCGCCGGTCAGAGTCATGCCTGCTGCGGGCGGCGTGAGACTGGATGGCGGGCCCATGCTCTCCGAGGCGGAGGCGTCTACGCTCGACAGTAGCGATGTCTCGTCCATCATTAGCATCAGCGAGCCGATGGTGGCTTCCGATTCGGACGAAGATGGCGAGGGTGGGGAGTTGCTGGATAAGCAGAAGTATCGCATGCCGGATGTTGGGAAGACGCGACTGCATTTGCGAACCCGGGAGCCCTTGAGCCCGACTTCACGCCACATGCCTCGCTCTTCGCCGAGACGGAAGACGAGCACACCCACGACGCCGACGATGACGCGCTCCGCCGCCAATGCGCACTCGCCGACGACTCGGGAGGCGTCTGCGCGAAACGGCAATGGCAACGTGGAAAATGTCAGCGACGGCGATTTCGTCAGTTCCGGCATCTCTCGCACAGGCTCCGTTTGCTCGTTGTCGAGAGCGAGCTTCACGGGTCAACTATCACAGCTGACGAGCATGCGTCTACCAGATGCGAACTCTCTGGGCAAGCGCATCTCGTCGATACCTTCTTCGGCAGAGGCCGCGAGGGCACTGTCGGATGCTTCGGAGCAGATCCGTATGTGGATCGGGAAGGCTTCAGAGGTACTCAGTGGGCTGGAGGCAGACGATGACGTCGAATGGGCCGCGGCCGGTGGCAGAGACGGTATCGATCATGTGGACACCGCCCTCAACAGGTTCGAGCGCTTGGTGCAGGTCTACATCCTGTCGATCGAGCGACTGCAGATGCGAGAAGACGTGGCTGCGCTACCACCGCAGGAGCTGCTGGCTAGTGTCAAGCAAATGGAGGGCATCATTGCGAGCTGGCAGAAGGTGAAGGATACGTTGAAGAATGTCAGGGAACAAGTTGAGATTGCGCTTGAGTGGGAGGAGCTGTGGAACAGCGTACTCGGCCAGATCAATCAAGAACTGGAAGGGCTGAACCGACTGGTGTTCGAGATGGAGGAGAAACGCCACCAAGGCGCGGAAAGCCTCTTGAGCACCAAAGACAGCATTGACCTACACGAATTAGAGACGATTGTCGAGGAACGGCCGGGCAAAGGTCAACTGCTGAAGAGTAATCGCTTCAGTTTCCCACCCTTTTCACCCACGTCGCCAATCCAGCCGCCACCGCAGAGCGAAAGCAGGGAAGACTCAAGCTTGCTTGCGCTCTTCGCGCGAATGCAGCCGCTGAGAGCTTCGCTGGATTTCTTGCCCATGCGCCTGTCGGTCTTTCATTGTCGCGGCAACCCTCTCTTTCCGAGCGCCTGCCTCGATCTGGAGCAGAGGCGGGATCAATTGGAAGTACAATGGAAGAAGCTCGAGGACGACGCCGAGGCGCTGCGAAGGGAGCTCGGCGAAGACAGATGGGTGTTGGTCTTCCGCAACGCGGGCAGGCAAGCGCTCAAGATGTGCGAGTCCATCACCCGGAGTTTCGGGAAGCTGAAGGACGCGATCGACGCACAGGAGCATCAGACCGACATGCCATCGATGACGAGGCGGATCGAGAACTACGAGGCGAAGAAGACTCACTACGGTCCGGCGATCGAACGGGTGCTCGCTATCATCGACCGTGGCGTGCTGGACCGGCTCACGGTGAACGGGGAGATCCTGCGCCTGCAGTCGGACATGAAGCGCACGTGGACGGCGCTGCAAGCCGAGATGCGCGACGTGGACATCGTGTTGGAGGAGATCACCGGCAGCGAGGACCGGGAGAAGCAGCTGCGCGACTCCGTCTCCACGGTCCTCTCGAGCCAGCGGTCGATGACGAGCAGCATGCTCGACACGCCCGTCAGCTCGCCCGCAAGCAGTGTCAAAGACACCAGCCGCCAGAGCAGCATTCAAGGATCCAGGACCCCGACCCCTCTGGTGAGCGCGAAACTGCGGCAAAGCAGCTACGCGGACCGCGGCGCCAGCAGAGCAAGCAGTCGAACGCCCTCCGGGAGCACGATCCCCAAGAGGACACCTCTAACCCGAAACGGAGGATCCGACTTCAGCTCGAGATCGTTCTCATCCCCGGCACAAGCACGTGCGCCGTCCAGACTCACGCCCTCTCGACTCGAAACTCCCCCCAGCGACCGGCCACGCTGGACGAGCGGCATGCAACCCCAAAGCCGAGACTTCCTCCCCCTCTCCGCCCTCGAGCCATCCCCCTACGCGAAAAGCCCCATCACACCCAAAACAAACTTCCTCCGCTCATCAGGCCGACAATCCACCATATCCCCAACGATCTCGTCATCGATGAAATCCAGCCGAAGCGTCTCAACCCCAACATCCCTCCCCTCCTCACCCTCAACGCGCAAATCCTCTCTAGCCATACCCACCCAATCCACGCCAGCCCGAACATCAAGCCCCCTGGTCCCGAAATCCGCTTCTCCCGCTTTCCGCCCCTCGTCCCGAGTCCCGACGACGACGACGACGACAACCCGACGAAGCAGCTTGTTGGCCGTCGCGCATACCCCTCCTTCCGCCGCCACTGCAGACGGCAACGAAGCGGATACCGAGAGTCCGTCTCATCACAAATCCAGGTCGCCGAGCGCGCTGGCCGCAAGTGGTGGTGGTGTTGGTGGTGCTACGAGGACCGCTGCCAGGAGTCGGAGCAGGCTTGACAGTGTGCCTGCGGGACAGGAGGGGAAGGCGAAGTGGCGGCCTTGATTTGGAGGCTGCTTGCTTTGATGGGGCCGGAGCTTGTGGGGGGTTTGAGGAAGCTCTGGTGATCCATGGATGGTTTAGTGTGCATTGCGGGTGCAAAATGTGTGGTGATAGTGATAGTGATTGTGATTGTAGCAATTCTAGCGGGCACAATATGTATATGGTAACTATCAATATTGTAGAGATTGCCGTTCGGTGCCTTTGGGCTTTCGACGACTAGTGAGGTTGAGGTGTACATTCTTCATCTGCGTTGCATGTCGGGTGTCCAGAGATGCGTATGTGACATTGCAACGCATTGTTGGTCGTATATGAAAAGTAAACGAGGACTTTTCTTTAAGTGGATATACTGCTAAGGTAAATGTGGTGAACGACAAGCGTACGACGCACAAGGGTCCGGCATCACAATTAATCTTACCTAAGTTAGCGGCTTCTATCTCAGTCTACTACGTTTTAAAGGCTTCGAGGAGTATGTCTATACTAGCTCTAAGGGTATTAATATTAGTGTTTTACTTATACTTAGCTTAATAAGGGCTAATGTTTTGATTTCTTACCTAGAGCTATAGACTAAGCTTAGCTATAGTAGGGTTAGCGATAGGCGCTCTTCTTAGGAAGTCTATTATAGACTCGTTATACTTACGTACAAATAGGTCGCTTACCCTCTTGTTATTAGGATACTTAGCTTTATTACTATCTACTAGACTATAGACTAGCTATAGCTAGCTATAAATTGTCAATATGACCTACTTATAGAGCCATAGTCTATAGTCGAGACTTAAGAAAGTTAAGTACATTCTTGCTACTTATCCTCCTACTATTATTTGTTAAAAGGGGTTCACTAAACCATGCAGTAGAAGAGACTAAAAGTATAGGAACTCTCTAAGGAAAATGTGTTATCTACTATAGAGCCACTATTATTACTAAGGAACTAAAAGGAAAGCAGGAGTAGTGAATCTAGATGAAGGGATTTTATCTAGACCCTAACAACTATCATCTAGTCATATGACTAAGAGCTACATGACTAAATAGCTACTAATTCTTAATACTCCTACTTAGCCTCTATGCTTATACTCCTTAGTCATAATTAGCTATATGTATATAGCCCTAACTACCTAATAAACGTTTTAAACTAAGGACTAGTTTTAGGTTTAGTTAGTCTATTTACTACTATGTTAGAAGTGCCTACAAACTAAACAGAAATCCTCCTTATCTTCATAAGATGCCTTTACAAATAGTATATAATGTTAATATGTTTTAATCTTTTACTAACATATGTATCCTTTCCTAAAGCAAGAGTAGCCTAATTGTTACCTTTTAATTAAAGGACTAGAGTGTTACGTTCATGCGGCGCAGCATCAGAAAGGAACATCAGAAAGGAACATTCGGAGCCAATCAAGGATTGAAGGGCTACGTCAGAAGTCACGTGAGCGACCAGCCGACCAGTG
>Ga0058704_10000078_pt1 | contig 48827 bp, 58 predicted proteins | sample AgamicMgSfe_FD_71363 | JGI IMG/M metagenome (GOLD analysis project Ga0058704, IMG submission 71363) | Agave microbial communities from Guanajuato, Mexico - Mg.Sf.e | ecosystem: Host-associated > Plants > Phyllosphere > Phylloplane/Leaf | place: Guanajuato, Mexico | collected 2012-05-30
GCGCGGGGGTGTTTGGGGCGTTGGCGTGTTGTTGTTGTTTGGACATGTGCCTCTTTTGATTTTTTTGTTCCTTTTTGGTTGGGTCACTTTCCTTTGGCGTTCCTCGCCTTATTTTCTTTTGCTCCCAGCAGGAAAGCAATCAAGTATGGCGTCCGGGATCATGAAGCGGCTGGTGGTGGGGATGTTGGCATCGGAGCCGTCGGCGTTCTGTACGAGTACGGTCGTATGCGATTATGACTGAGTCTGAATCAGCCAAGCTGAGTGAACGATACACCGTCTCTCGTTCATCGATGTCTGGTGAAGCATCCATGTTGCAAGATTTTCGATTGTGTCTACGCTCTGCCGGTCCCCCCAGCCTGTCCCCCCACTCGCATTCGTTTGAGACCGAAAGTCCGGAGCACCTGACCTTCGCGTTGCCCCGTCATTTACTCCATGCGCCTCGCTATGCCTGCAAATCTTGCGGAACAACCCTGCTCCACGGAAACACCACAAACCATCAACCATCCGCAGATTTCCGTCGGCATTCAGATCGCCCATCGATAACTCGCATATCGGCCTGCCGTCTCACTCCGCCGGATGATCTTCACCACCTGACCCCTCCTCAACCCCAGATACTTGGCCATGGGATCGTCTACGCGAATCCGCGGCAACTGCGTCTCCTTCAACCGGTACCGCTCCAGCAACCTCCTCTTGTCCTCGGCGCTGAGCAGCGTGTGCTTCGGCACGAGCTCGTGCTTGCTGATGTTCACCAGCAGGTCCTCCTCGCGGAAAATCTCCATCACGGTCGGCAGCAGGGACGGGATGATCTTGAGTGCGCTCGTGGTCGGCGCCGTCTGCGAGACGAAGATGCCGGTGTAGTAGTTCTTCTCGCTCAGCAGCTGCGCGAAGGCTTTCAGGTGTCGGATGCCGATGCTCGTTTCCGAGTAGAATTCGACGAGGATCGTGCCGATCTGGGGTTCTGGGTCGGCGGTGGATTGCTGGCCGGGACGCGGGAGGGGGGTGTACTTTTTGAGCATGTCGTCCGAAGGCCGCGCGGTGAAGGCCATCTTGGTGCGTTGCGGTGCGCCGGACTCGTCGGCGTATTGGGCGCGGAAGTCGGCGAGGGAGATGTTGCACTCTTCTTCCGTAAGCTCGTAGCCCTGTGTTACGTCCATCGCCGGTTAGTGGAGGTGTGGATGGTGATGGAGGTCCGAGACAGTGCGACGTACTCGGTCAGCGCACATCTGCTTTGTCGTGCGAAGGATGCGCCATAGTCTCGATCTGGTCGCTGCGTCAGCATGATGTGGTGGAGTCAGTTGAGTATGCGCATGCCCTACAGCTCGCGACTGCTCTCGTCCGCCATCCTCACTGTGTGACCAGCACTTGAACCGTGGGGTGAAACGTTCCGCGCGCTTCAATGGCGACTCGGTATGTGTATTGAGTTGCGATAAGTGGATGAGCGTCGAAGGGCCGATCCAGTGTGAAAAGCGCGTTGCGATATGAGCGTCTCCGGATGTTTTCTTGCTGCAGTCGTGAATCTTTGAAGATTGTCGCTCGGCAAACTTGCTCTTTCTGGCAACCAGCACTCTGCGCGTCAAAGCGCGCCTCCCGTCTCGGCCTCGCTCTACAAACGACCTCGTATGGCTTCTTCCATTCCTAACCTCAACACCCTCCGCACAGGACGTCGAGGTCCCAGATCACGCAGCAGTCGTAACGACCATGCCACACTCGCAGATCCAACCGGCTCTGCCGAAGAGGTTGAAGCCGGTCGGGACAAAATCGTCCAGGCGACAGATGGCGATGCGAGCAGCAGCCGGCTCAGTGCGGTAGCACTGGGTTATATGCGAGATGAATACGCCCATGATTTCCTACCAACGGGAGAGCAAATCGCCAAACGCTACCCCATCATCAATCGAGGAACCTATGTCCGGACGACCGCCATCGACCAACTCGTGACGCGCTTCCTGCGCACCGAGCCCGGACAACGCAAGCAGATCGTCTCCCTCGGAGCGGGCTCGGACACACGCTTTTGGCGTCTCTGCGGCAGCACAGACGAGCCCTGCCCAAACGTCGTCTACCACGAGCTGGACTTCGAGAGCAATGCCACCCAAAAACGTGCCAAGATCCGCCATTCGCCACCCTTTGTCGAAGCGACGACGAGGGCTGAAAAGGCAGGCTCCACCTACCACCTCCACGCCCTAGACCTTCGTGACCTGACCACAAAGTCTCCTCCTATCATTCCCGACATGGATACCACATTACCCACCCTCCTGTTGAGCGAATGCTGTCTCTGCTACCTCCCCCCAGAAACCGCCACCAGCGTACTCCAATACTTCGCCATGCACTTCGCCCCCACCACCCCGCTGGCTCTGGTAGTCTACGAGCCGATCAGACCGTTCGACGCCTTCGGGAAGACGATGGTGTCCAATCTCGCCTCCCGTGCGATCCACTTGCAGACGCTCAAACGTTATTCCTCCCTCGAGGCGCAGCGGCAGCGGATGAGGATGGCGGGGTTCGGCGACGGGCAGGGCGCGAGGGACGTTTTTCAGTTGTATGGGAGTGAGGAGTGGGTGAGCGGGGCCGAGCGTGAGAGAGTCGAGAGGCTGGAGTGGTTGGATGAGGTTGAGGAGTGGAAGCTGTTGGCGAGTCATTACTGCGTTGCCTGGGGATGGAGGGGGGATGTGTTTAAGGAGGCGTGGAGTGGGTTGAACGGGGCAATGATGAGCGAAGAGGGTGTGGAGAGGGGATGAGGACGGAGGCATTATGGTGGTGCTCGTACCCTACACGTGTTGGTGCTGTGTACGCATCTTTCACGACTCTCAGGTGGATGTTTTGCAGGAAGCGGTACACGTCAAACGGGGGAGTCAGAGGCGCTCCAGTAGGCTCGATGGGATCTCAGGTTTGCTCATGGGAGTGAATGGCTGTGTTCTGCTGGGGACAGCTCGCGCCTGGTGGAAGTTGCTCTTCTCCAGTAGGGTTGGCTTCCCGAAGACTCTCATTCTGGACAACCGAAGTTGGGAGTGTGGTAGGCATGAAGTGTAATTACGAAGCACCAACCATACTTGAGTCCGCGCTCTTCCTCAATCTGAACCACCTTTTCCACTCCAGTACATCGCCCTGTCTGCCGGAAAAAACAACGATAGCCTCTCCATACAGTTCCTACCTACCGTCTCGAGCGGGACATCGCGAGATGCCAGCGACCAAGGCCGTTTGAGCAGAACATCGAGGGCCGATATCAAGCTCAGCTAGACAGATAGAAAGAGACAGAAACAGATAGATTTGTTTCTAAAGTAAGTAAGTGATCTCGTGTCGTTCGACAAATGTCTTTTCGAAGCGGTTGAGTGTTAGCTGCCATTTGCAACTTCAACCCGCCAATCTCTTTTGCCACGCGTCGAGGACGACGGCGACGACCAATGGACCATGATCAAATACTGATGAACCGGACTTTCTAGCATCGTGTTTGAGCCTCTTGAGAAGAGGGAGTGAGGGTGAGTAAAGGTGAGTGAGTGAGTAAGTGAGTGAGACGTGGCAGGCATCGCGAACAAGACAAGCAAGGGAAAGGCAAAGCAAAGCAGAGGCGTTATTCGTAATAAGATTATCTGCCTGCCCGTCTGACCCGCCTGCCTGTCAAACAAACGAACGAATTTGCAATAAGAAACCACGGAAAAACAGAAGACGACCTCCTACCTTAATCCTTTAACCGGCACGCGTCAATCGCGTTTTCACGTGGAAATCCACCTATAACGCGTCCTTTGTGTGAGAGATCGTGCTGGCGATTGCAAATCGTTGATTGTACCGTGTCTCCTCGCGGTGGAAACCCCCACGCCGCCCATGACGGCCAAATGCGCGTCTCGAGCGTGGACAGGTATCGTGAAAGGGGGTTGAACGAATCGAAAAAAACCCCTGGACGTCGTAGGGTCTTCAAGAAGAAGAAAGAGAATGAATGGAAAACCCCCAGTTTCTTGCGGTGATTGGCGAAGGCTGCCCCAACGCCCAATGCTGGACTTGGAAGGTTTCCAACCCCCTCTTTCACTCCCAACCCTCCAAAACTCCCCCACAGAAATGGAAAACTCGCTCGGAACGCCGCAAAAGGAATGGTCTTTTGATGGATTCTTGGATACGCCTGTGTCTCACCCGGATGGCCATCTTGTTCGAATGCAAGGTTTCTAATAAATCAAACGAAAGGCCGACAAAAGAACGGCATGGTTGAATGGGAAATTGAATCAATACGACGCCATCCGCCGCTGAAACGACTGCCCGATCCCCTCCGCGAACGCCGGCCCGACGTCATACGTACTATGGCTGCGCGCCGCGCCGGCGACCCGCCCGAGCGCCGTGGGCGAATCGTCCACCTCGTTGTCGTGAGCAGCGGCGCCCTGCCCGAACGCGAACGTCTGGTTGCGGAACAGCCTCTGCCGCTGCTGCTTGACTTTCGCCATGCCGCGCTCGCACGCCAGCTCGTGGCGCTGGTCGTTCATCTCGACGTAGCTCTGCGGGAAGCACTTGGCGCGGTGCCGGGCGAAGAACTGGCTGTAGCCGCCGTCGAGGATGTACATTTCGGGAAAGGTGAGGCGGGGGTAGCGGGCGGCGTTGGCCTTGCGGTCCCAGCCGCGGACGAACTTCGCCGTGAGCGGGGCGCGGTGGACGGAGTACTCGCAGTGGAAGATGAGCAGGGTCGAGCAGGTGGGGGGGTCGGTGAAGAGCTCGGTGGCGAGGAGTTGTTTGTCGTTGAAGTTGATGGCGTGCTCGATGTGCCCGCCGTTGTATTCGTATTCGAACCTGCAGTCGATGATCTTGATCTGGTCGTATTGACTGTCATACTTCGAATCCAGGACGTCGGCCATGGTTTCGGGAGAGATGCGTGGTAAACTGTCGGGTTCGTGGTCGGGGATGAAATGCGGGAGCCTCGGGGCGTGGTCGACGTCGACGTCGACGTCGACATCCATGACCGAGGTCAATGCGGGCTGAGTGTCGAAAGCGTCGTGCTCTTCTTTCATCACGTCGTCGGGATGCTGGAACATGCTGAGGGATCTTCGCATCACCTTCCGCTGCGGTCGCACGATGGCCGGTTTGCCGGCCGACGGCTTCCTGACGTGTCCCGCCGACGGAGAGCCCGTGGCCCGACATCCTCCACTAAGCGATGTCCGGCGCGACGGCGGCGGCAGCATCGGAGCTGCGCCTGACGCCTTCACGTCCTCCCGTGGCGACTCGGCGAAGCTCTCTAGCAGGCTCGGCGTCGACGAACATGAGACGGCGTTGGACAGCACATTGCCGAAGCGGAAGGAGGGTAATTGGGTTTCGGCGCTGGTCGGTCGTTGTGGGACGTGGCCCAAGGAGAAAGTTTTATTTCGAGACAGCGAAGGTCGTGTGACGGGTCTTCTACGCCTGAAGTGGTCGTCGTCATTAGCGGGGACGAGGACGAGACGGCATGGTTGGGGATACGAGGCTTACTCTGGTAGTGGAAGAAAGGAGGGCTGTTGTACTGGCAGTGGTTGCGTGGGGGTCAAGTCTTGTGGAGACAGGAGATCTGGAGAGACCAGGTTCTCCTCATCCGGCGTCGCTTCGGGCGACGGCGAGGGAAGGGTGACCTGGAAGTAAGGAGGCTTGTGTGGCAGCGGCGAGATGTCCATGGCGTCGATGCCCGGCGAGGAGGAAGGGATGGGAGGGGTGGTGACTTCTTCGATCTCGATGGGCGGAGTCGCTAGTCGCCCTTCCTCTAAAGTCAGCCGCGATTGTGTATGTGAAGGGAAGGCATTGCTTCGGCACACTCACCAACATCCTCTCGAGGCTTAAACAGGTCGGTGGTGAAGAGCGATCGGCGGGGCGTGGGAGCTTGCGGGCTAGCACAATAGGGTGAGCATGGCCGACCGAGACCGGCAAGCGAGGAATGTGGATCACACCTCTTGTCAATGTGGAAGTTGGCGTCCAGATCGGCCGTCAGGCTGGCGGTCGGGGACGAGCCTCGCACGGGCTTGAGGCTGAAGTAGTCCCCTCTCGCGGCCGGCTTCTGTTGCATGCTCATGGCCTTGAAGTCGAAGCTGGTCGAGGTGTACGTCTGACAGCCGTGGTACATGGCGCGGGCCATGGGCATGTCCTGTCTGCCCCACGACGGGACCTGCTGCGGACGCATAGCGGCCAAGGGTGAAGAGTATTCCATGTTGTGTATAAGAGTGCTCCACGCTCGTATCCTGTCTGTTGTTCCAAAATGGTGTGGTTTGCTGTGGGTATGCCGTATGCGGCTGCTGGTCCGGAGGTAGCTGGTGCAAAGTCTGGTGGTGGTGGTGTGATGTCGGCTAGGTGAGGATGTGAGGGATCCAATGGCACACCACTCCGAATGCGATGCTCTCTGTTAAGATGCAAGCAGGTGTCGTTGTAGGAAGGTCGAGGAGGAGATTACTGCGTGCTGGAGTGCATGATGCTCGGGGAGTGATTGAGATCTCCAAACGCGTCAATGCCCAGGTGGGATGGCTCCGGTAGCGTGCAGGCGAGGGTGTGTCGGCGGAGGTAAGGACTGAGGGCGTGAAGGAAGGATGGAAGGCAGTGATGAAGGAGGAGGAGGAGGTAGAGAGGTCGAGAGGTCGAGAGGTAGAGAAGGTGTAGGTGAGGTGGAAGATGATATGAAGCCCCAAGATGCAGCCATGTGCAACCATGCCCGCCCCGCCGAGTGCTACCCAGGTTTCCCAGCAACAGAAGTGCGGGCCCTGGATTCTGTATGCAGAAGCGATTCCACTCGGGCACTCCACCTGTCACTCATCAGTAGTAAAACTAGTAGTAGTATACTGCTGCGTATAACAAGTTAACAACATTGAATACCAAACCCATCCTTCCGTATCTAGCAATTCCATCCACACGTGCCCATCAGTCATCAACCGGGGCTTCAGCGCCTACAACCAGGCGAATCACGCCGAAGCCCGTGATCATCCGGATATGGCGGGATGGGGAGAAAAACAAAACAACAACATTTCACGTTTGATTCATCCATCGGCCGGTTTGATGGGGCTACAGGCTACGGGGCGGGTGGGTTCCTGGCAGTTCCTGCAGGAGGTGGAACGCAGACACGGCACGCATCGACGATGTTGCGGAGACAGTCCTCTCCCCTCTCAGGCTGGGCCTGCTCGCTCGTTGGTCAGACTCCGAAAAGCGCGGGTGATCGTCTGCAAGGAACCGTCTTTTAAAGTTGTCGCCAGGTGCATCCCTCCACATCAACCTGGAACCTTCAAAACATGTCCATCCCAGAAAACACCCGTGAACGCGGATGAACCGTTGATGAACCTGTCCGTCTGGCGCTGTAGAGCCGGAAACGGAAATCATCATTCTCGCCAACATGCCGACTCCTCGTCTTCATTCCAGTGAGTCTGTCGTCATCAGAGCTTGACGGCAATTAATGAATGTTCTGGTGTTCGGATAGATAATAAAATAGTCGGCGTCCATGCCGATAGCATTAAGTGATATGATGGAGATCTGATCTCCAGCCAAGGCCGAACAGTGGACATTTCCATTCGTTCGCCGGTCTTTATTATTTCTTGAAAAAGAGAGTCAGACAACAGGGGTCGTGCGAGGCAACGCCCCAATCCATTGGTCTCAGCGTCGAAGGCACACGCCGGTGCCGCATGCGTGCCTCGGCGTTGCCGCCGTTGCGATACCAGGGGATGCAGGTGGGCTTTTTCGCGTGGCTTGCTGGAATTGACGAGGGAGAGCGTGACGCTACTGCACCTCATCGAGAGATCGGAGTTCTCTTCTTCGAAGGGCTCAGTTGACGGTGAGACGAGTGCAGAGGGTATAAGAAGGAGCCCGACTGCTCGTGAAGACCAACTTCTTGGATGAAACCAGTCCTGCTCCTGGCTCTTCACTCAAGCAGTAGTTTGCAGTATGCCTCGCTGTTAACAAACACTTTTATCATATCATCGTCGGAGACATCTCACACAGCAGTGCATGTGGCCTTGATGAGGATGACGCGGTGGAGGAGCAGAAGATGGGCTGGGGCTGAAGGGAGACGATCCGTGCGCACCGCCAACGGAGCAGCGCGAAACACATGGCTTGAGCACCGCTTGAGTCTTGACCCGATTTTGCATCATCAGCTCCGGGCTGCCTTTTGTTGCTCTGTCTCGCGCTGCCGACCGACCGACTGCCCGTCCACCAGAAAAAGAAAATGGCGTGGACAAGGCGGTGTGTTCGGGGATCTTCCTGGCTGGCGTGACTCCGTGTCCCGTGCTTGTCGTTCATCATGCTCCTGTATAATGTAGGCAGGCTTGCAGCTTTGCGGTGGTTTTTGGATGTGGGCCGCAGTCGATCGGATTTTGCACACGTGACGCGTCAGAAAAGTAAACAATCCGAATTCGCGAAACCGATGCGTGATGGTCCTGTCTCACGTGATGTCGAAGAGCACGTGCATCCCATCCGATATCATTCACTTTTTCACCTTGTCCAGCACATCTACCTAGTCGCCGCAGCGAGCCACTGTGAGTGTGCATTATACAAGACGACCATGCTCGTGCCTTCAGCCCTCATACTAAGTGCAGACCTGCGTGTGTTATCATGACATGTCTTTTGTTCTCCATCACATCGATCCAACCCTTGCTACGTATGCTAGGTCACACCGAGTATAATAACAAAGTCACTCTTTGTGCTCATATCAGCACCTCCTGCGTCCAGGCGGTGCAACCTCAATTCAGCCCACAGCAACAGTGAGCAGAGTTCACCACCAGCTCGTGCCATAGCGTGTGGCATATATCCGTTGCGATTAATTGTCCGACACAGGTGGGAATGATTGTTCGGCTCAGCAGACCCTCTGCTTTCCATGAAATTCTCATATAGCCCTTCAAGGGTGGATCATGCGTTAACGTCTATAGTGAACGAGGAGGTCGAAAGCTTGTTCCCGCGGCGAAGTATGACACTGTCTAGCCGGGCCGACATGGACAGGTGCGCGCTCTCGTCCGAACACATACGGGTGGCAATAGTTAAGTCCAGGGGGGTCTGCTCGAGCTATCATCGCCTGCTTACTCCTTTAACTCGCCACGCAAGTCTTATTGACCCATCAGCCCCGTCGAGATGGACGAGTGGTGCGACACGGAGAGACGAAAGAACAACAACAAGATCCGCGGAATGAGCGAGTGCTCTACGATTTGCCTCCTCGTCGCACTGCCCGTCCAAAGTCGGCCCCAAACCCTTACAAGACACCGCTCGCATCGTTGGACCCTGATGTCCAACCGTGAGTCCTCAACGACAGGTGTAGGACCTCTGCAGGCCATGTGAAGCCCACGGCGAAATTGCACCGGGCGAAATTCATGCCCACTGTCCAGGACCTCCTTCTTGACGGTAGTGGCCACGTACTCGAAGGACAGGAACGGAGAATGACTGTATTGATTGAGGAGGTGGTAGAGTGCAGTGTCGCGATCTCCTAGAACATTCGAATCATTTCGCGTCTTTCTTCTTCTGTTCCTGTTCTCTCTTTTCTCATTTCTTTGCCCAGCGTCCCTCACTCATTCACATCTACTGTCACTTACTGGCTGTGGCACAAGCGCCACGCATATCCGTCCATACTCGTATGCGATCGCTCTTCGCTAGATGGGGAACCATCGTTGACTGACGGCTCCTGTTGGTCTGGGATCGGTGAGCAGTCCCACTGGGCGCCAGACACTCTCGAGACACACACTGATGACAGACAGCCGTCACTCGTTGGCGCTACCGTACGTACCTCTATCGCGTTATGGCTAGCTAAACGCAGTTGGGCGTCGGAGATGATTTCTCATGTGCGCGAAACGGAGGTCAGCCGGCGTTGCTTGTGTACAATAGCAGCAACGACCATTGATTCACTGCCGAGATGAGTCCCGCGTGAGATGAGGCGTGGCTCAAAGTACTTGTGAGTCGGTCTCAGCTTCGAGTGATGGAAGGTAGCAAGATACGCTCAGCTAACGCCGGCATTATCAAGTGAAGCAGAGAGGAAGGTGTGTTTACGAACATGGTGGAAGTGAAGTTTGTCAATCTCACCAAACATATGCAAACAACATCGCACCTCTATCTCTTTCGAGACTTCTCACCATCAGCAACGACTCACAATCAGCAACGTTACCGAAGAGCCAAGATCAGCAAGTTTTTCGCCATACATGGCGGCGCGGCACGATGATGAGAGCACATCGGCTGATCCATCCATACTGTACGAGCCACACGACGTCGACCTCGCTTCACTCTCGCCAGATCAACGTCGCGAGCTATACAGAGCGACTTTCGAAGACATGATCATACCGCTCTCCGAGCTCGACGCGCCAACCGAATGCCATTGCTACCCCGACTTTTGGGCAGAGATACTCGACGCCTTCCTCACGCACGCGACCTTCACCGTCAAAGTCTGGGTGAGTGAGGAAACCCCAAGGACGATGCTTATGTAATTTGCTGACCATTGCCACCCCCCGAACGTATCCAGGTCAACTACGACGCCGCCGCACAAAGATTCTACACCGACGACCGCGCGCCCGACTGCGGGAAACCCATCTTCACACGCCGCGAGCTCGACCATCTCTCCCGTCTCAACCCGGAAGAGTACGAAACCGTGAACCTACGCCTCGAAATCGGCACCCCGTTCCAAGCTCTGTGTCACGTCCAACTCCGGGCCATCCCCAATCGTCTCGGCACCGGCAGCCAGCTGACCGGCAGCATCACGGCGACCGCGCGCGCGCACGAAGGCCTGATGGAATACATCGACGACGTGCTGTATGAGATCGAGGGCGAGCCGCTCGAGCATGGCTCCCTGGGGTTTCAACTGCGGGATCTGGGCGAGATCGCGACGCGTTTCGTGAGGAGACCGAGGGCGGTGCGGGAGGATGGGGGCGCGGGTTTGCGCGTGGGAGCGGACGGGGACGAGTGGCTTACGGCGGAGTCGGGGTCGGGGATGGGATTTCAGATGTGCTTGGACGATGCGAATGGGAGACCGAGCATGTTTGGCGGTTGAGCGTGGTTGGGAGGGATGGACCAAGCCATGGGAGAGGTGGCGAACGAATACGTCAAGCAGATCTAGAAAGGGTTGTTTCTGAAAGAGCTGTTTTGGGTATAGATCCCATAAGAGACACTGCGCTTGTCTTATTATTATCGGCGCATGCGCCTGGTTCAAGAGCTCTGTGAAGTTGTTTCCAAAAGAGGAGGAAAAGAGGTCCGCGTTCACGGCTGCCCCCTCCCTTATTGCAACCGACGACATCCCACAAACCCTAACGGATCAAGAGTAGCACATGATGCTGTTGACATTGTCATTGACCAATTGCCCACCCAAATCCCCGTTCCCGGGGAAGCAGATGTTCGGCCTCCACGCGAGCTCACAGGCGGAGTCACTGAGGAGAAAACCCCCGAATGTCAGCAGATTGCTTTTCTATCCAGCCTTATTTCCTAGCAAAACCGAACCGGGCGATCACTCACAGAAACATGGTGCATTCCGACGTATTCTCATCCGGGCCCACGCCACTGACTTGGCCGGCGAGGCTGGGTGGGAGGGGATCTGCGTTATTCCGACTCAGTAGGCTTTTCTCCCCCACGCTAGGGAGTATGCGGGTTGATTTGTAGAGAGAGATAGGGAGGGTGGGAGACTGACAGCATACGCCGGATTGAGTCCGGATGTCTTCGCAGTAGCCCTGCCAATGGCTGTCGGTGCACAGGTAGGCGCTGACGATTGGACCGGTGGCGTCACGTTCGTTGATCTTGGTCGAGACGAAAGTCGTGTTGAGGTGGGCGTTCTGGAGAACGTAAGTCGGTGGTGTCGGACTGATTGGCGCTGCGTTGATGGCGGCGCTGAGGGCCAGAAGGACGAGCGAGGTGCGGTAGAGCGCGGTGCTAAACATGTTGGACGTAGTGATACAAGTAGTAGAGGTCTTCGCCGCTGATGCGTGTTCTTCTTTCCATTCTGCGTGGGACGGTTTTCATTTATGCCTGTCTGGAGTTTGCTCACATCGCTCTACTATCCAACCGATCGCGCGTTGCTGAATCCGTGCGAGCGAAAACGGGTTTGCTATGCTCGATCTTCATCGCAATGGGAAACACAGGAGCAGAGATGCAAGAACGCAACCACTATAGTGATAAACCGCTGTCGACACAAAGGTTCTGGCCAGTCATTGACTTCGTCGTCGCGAGAACCCGCACCTGGTCCGCAACATCCTATCAAAACTCGTCAGTGAAAAAGACGGGGTGGCGCGGGTTCCTCGAACCACGTACCTCCACGGTAGCCAACCGTTTCAGCTTCGTAGCATTTGTGGCCGCCTCGATCTTCTCCGGACCGAACTTCATGCCCCATTCCGTCAAGAGCAAACCCGGGCTCACGCTGTTCACGCGGATCTTGGGCGAGCAGATCACCGCTAACGCCTTTGACAGGTGGATGGCTGCAGCTTTCGTCACGGCGTACGGGAGCGAGGAACCGGATGGTTTGACGCCTGCGACGCTCGCCGTCGTGATGAACGCACCCTCTGTCCTCTCGAGCTCCTCGCGAGCCGCATGCATGAGCCAGAGGTGGGATTTCACATTGTAGAGTAGACAGCGGTCCCAGTCTTCGTCGACCATGCCCTCGTCAAGGTTCGCGAAGTTGGTCACACGGGTCCATCCCACATTCGACACGCAAACATCAAGCCGGCCGAACTTGCTGACGGTCTCCTGGATCAGCCGTTGGATGGACGAGCGATCACCGACGTCGGCCTGGATCGCTTCGAAACGCGGCGCTTGGCCAGTGGAGACCGTGCTGGGGATCTGATAGAGTTCGTCCAGTAGCTCCTTTGCCCGGGACTGGTTGTTGGCGTAGTTGATGACCTGGCAGAACACATGTTCAATGGATGGAGACACAAGCGCCGGTTTGCTCACGGGAGTGTCGGGGCGTACGTACGACGCGGTAGTCGGGAGCCAGCACGCGTGCAACCTGCGCTCCGAGACCAGCGGTGCCGGCCGTGATCAGTGCCACCTTTTGCGCAGACATGACGTTCAGGGGATCGAAGTGTGGTGAAGGTGGGAAATGTAACGAAGAAAGACCTGAGAAGAGGAACTGGATCGACTTTACCCGAGCAGCCCCGCGCGGTGATCGGTTGGAGCTGCGTCTTTAGTCTTTACTACCGTACAGTGTTTGCCGCGCCAGTGCACTCGCTGCTGTACGATGACTTCGGGTGATGTCCCAAGGAATGACCAGGGGGATGCCATATTGGGTGGAAAGATGAGTGGTATAAGGTGGATGTGTTGAAGGACAGAAGCAAAAGATCATAACATGAAGTGGGAACAGAGAAGTTGGCCTCAGGCGTGACGTCACGCGTCTTGACGCGTCTGCCGTCGTCGTCTCTCCGCCTCCTAATCACTGTAAGTAAAAGTATGTACCATACACGGCTTAGCTACCGAATTTGTCCACTTCTGCTGCTCGCTTCCTCGCGAACACAATACCGTCCGAGACTCGCAGCGATGCCAAAGCGTCAGCAATACGAATCAGATGGCGGGTTCGTGGACGATGCACCGAAGACGAAGAAAGCCAAGAGCGGCGGCAATGAACTGAAAAAGACGGAAGGCAAGGCGACTGTCAGCACGGAGATGCAAACCGATGACGAGGGTAATGAGTACTGGGAGGTCAGCAAGCCTTTGTCCTCTAGACGAGTAATTAACCCCATGCTGAGCACCCCGTCCAGATCTCGCGCACCAGGCGTGTTCAGATATCGGAGTTCAAGGGCGCGACCATGGTCAATATACGAGAATTCTACGAGAAAGACGGAAAGTCGTTGCCGGGCAAGAAGGTACACTGATGCGAATCTGCGGTTACGTCGGCCGTCAATGATCATATCATTGTCCTCCACCCACATGATGAAACAGTTCGCTTGGCCTGACACCGTACAGGGCATCTCCCTCTCCATCGATCAATTCACCGCGGTTCTCGACATTCTGCCCGAGCTTGAGCGTACGCTGAAGTCGAAAGGCATCACCATACCGCGTCCGGAATACGATCGGGCAGAGGTCGCACCAGGGACGGCGAACGACGGTGATCATGATGAAGGGGCTGCGGAAGTCGACGAGGCTCCAGTTGAGACGAAGTCGACCAGCAAGCTGAGCAAGTTCATGCACAAGCCGAACCACGAAGCGACGAGCGACGAAGATGAAGAGTGACCGAACGAAAAGGTCACTCGAATATCGGCGGCGATGAAGCCGTGAACGCTGTTAGAAGGTTCCATCTGCGGCCAATGGAACCAAGGCGAACGTCTTGCCTATTGTAACGATCTCCGACATGAATAGTGCGACAATATGCATCTCGTTCTCTGATCAGTACGAGTTTTTCCAGATTGCCATCTCTCGTGATGTTGTCTGTATTTCAACGACAGAAAAGGAACTAAACTGCAGCGTGTTCGGTGGTGTCGCACGGACGTCCAGATTCTCCGCACGTTGGGGGGCCCGTGGGGAAGACAGATCCCCCGCGAGCTTGGAAATTACCTAGTGAGGCCGTTAAATAAACATGAACGACAACTCTAAATCGCGTGGAAAGCTCGTCTCCTGCTGTTGGTACGATGCAACCAGCGTGAAATACAAGCAGTCTAATAAGTTTTTCAGACGTCCTCCATCGTCGCCAATACTCGATGATCGACTTCACTCCGGCGCGACCCCTGGGTACAGTACCGGAACCTCATCCGAACGGGCTATGAAAGCCCGTTGCGGAAGGTGGAAGAGGTGCACGAGGGGGCCGTTGAGCCGTCATAAGCGTTCCGACCTGTCATCTCCACGTAGAGGCGGGGCCCCGGGTGCCCCCAATTATGTGACCATACATATGTACCTCACTATCTTGAACCTGCATTTTTGGGCGATACAAGCTTTGCCAATGAACGTGGCACTGTCTCCAACAGCGAGGCATCCCAATCGCCACGATCTGTCTGTACGAAAGGGTAACTCGGGTTCCGTGAGGAATAGAGCAGGGCTTACGCAGGTCCGCAGATGTAGCAAAGACAAGTCACCGGGCGTATACTCATCATGATGCTGTCGCTGCGTCAAGCGCTAGGGTGAGATCCAATAATCGCGCCCAGATCTGCACCTCTCTACTTGCCACTCGGATATAGCAGTCGCGTGCAGCCGCAATGCCTTCAGGCCGAGGCTGTCTCTTCAGCTATAGCCAGGTGAGGATGCCAACGCGGATCACCGCCGGTCGTGATTGGGTCTGAATTCCCTCCAGGCATGCAAGATAGTCTCGTTAGGCATCCTCCCCTCCCTCCTCGGGTTGAGTTCTACCGCGACGATGTTCTGAAGAGCTTTCCCGCGAGCCATGACTGTATGACGACCGCAGATTCGGTTCCGTGCGGCTGCATGTATATTCATCGAGGGTCGTCACCTCTTACATTATGAATCGACTCACCTTTTTCGCTTTCCACACGCTGCGTTGAGCTCACGGTCTTCATACGCGCCCATATCACTGTTGAGCAGTTCACTAACATCTCCACATCTGGACCAGAGAGAACACCGGGCAGAATGAGTGGTGAAAACGGCCACATCGAGCGGGTGAGTACCGTGCTTCGCGAACATGGCATTCCAGCAACACACTGACGACCGGCATCAGCTTCATACAAACGACCTCGAGATCGGAGCCACGGAAGCAGTCCAGCATCACATCAGCCGCCATGTGGTCGCCCCCAAGCCCGTCTCGCAACGCAAGCTCGACTTCGAGCGCGCCCGCCCCCGCTGGCTGCGCGAGATGATGGCCGAAGCCACCGGCGTCTTCTTCTACGTCTTCCCCGGTATTGCGGCCATCACCACCTTCACGATCAGCAAGGAAGATGCAGGGTTCGGGAGCATCTTCCAAGTGGGCTGGGCGTTCGCGATCGGGATCGCTTTCGCCATCATCACGTGCGCCTCGACTTCGGGTGGACACTTCAACCCGGCCGTCACCATCTGCTTCGCGGTGTGGCAAGGGTTTCCGTGGAAGAAGGTCCCGCATTATATCTTTGCTCAGGTGTTCGGTCCGTCGAAGCATCTCCACACATCTCTCACCCCGGAAGCTCAAACTGACCAACGCTCTTTCAGGCGCTTTCATGGCCGGGTTGCTCTTGATGGGAATGTACTGGGAGCAGCTGTCCACGTTCGCAAAAGCATCGCAGGCTGCCGGTAATGGCTTGGTGTACAACGGTGGTCCTGCAAGTGTCCTGTGTTCATTCCCGGGCGAGACCCAGAATAACCTTGGCTATCTGTTCTTGATCGAATTCTTCGTCGACAGCTACATCGTGCGTCGACCTCGCCGCACACCATGTCGGACCACCTCACTGATGGTGAATTAGGGCATTGTCATCTGGGCTTCCCTCGATCCGGCAAACCCGTTCATTTCACCGGCCAGCGCTCCGTTCGTCATCGGGTTGTCTTACGCGGTGATGATCTGGGGCTTCGCCGACATCACCATCAGCACCAACCTGGCTCGTGATCTCGGCACCCGGATCGTCGCAGCCATCTTTTACGGTGGTGAGGTAAGATCGCGCGTACTCCCCGTCCTCACCTGGAGTTCCTTCGTCTGACACCAAGTAGGTGTTCACTTACAAGAACTACTCATGGATTTCGATCCTGGTCAACGTGCCCGCGACGCTGTTCGCGACTGGGTACTACGAATTCCTCATGCGCGACAGCTTGCAGAAGATCGGCAAAGGGCATGCGGTGCACGAGCACGGCGAGGAAGGTCTTGCGTTGCATTTGACGAAGAGTGGGATCCCGATGGAGCGTGGCGCGACTTCGGCGATTGAAAAGGTGCGGACCAATTGAGGTAGGCTGCCCTGCTGTTCCCCTCGGAATTGCTTGTGCCTGGCTTTCTTTAGACAAGTGTGCAAATACGTAGAGTCCTGCCCTGCCTGCGATGTCAAAGGTGATGTGAAGGAAACGGAGAGGATTGAAATACGATAGTGCAGGTGTGTTTGAGTCTTGCTGGGAGAATGGCGAGAGTTCACTGTAAATTTCTGGTCGACGGGGTAGATCACGTGATGATCAACATTGAAGCTCGGCAGAATTCCGCATCTCATCAGACATCGTATCAATTCACTACCTCAGGTTTCTGATCGCTGATCGATGACCCGATTGCGAGTGGAAGCCGGTACATGTACAATGGCTCCCCGAGCGAGAGCACTCCAATGCTGTCGGAAGCAGGAAAGGTGGCTCGGTGCGGGGATGACAGCACATGGTCCGGACCGAGACGGCGCCTTCATAAGCTTCGCGATGTGGAGTCTGGATCAAGCGCGGGAGTAGGTTCCGGTGGACGGCGGAACCACTAACAAGTCAAATTCGACGACGAAGAAGATGAGGAAGATGGAGTGAGAGAGACAGCAGAGTGTGTACTCCTAGCCTGCGACGTGTGAGCATGGTCACGATGCCGACTTGCTTGGAAGAAGAAACGCCGATTGTGGCAGCGACTCTTGGAACCCGAGCGTTGTGTGTGTGAGATGGAGACCGGCAACGTGGTCATCGACTACGGAACGAGCCAGCGCTGGATACCTTCACGGACTTGCCGGCGTTCATTGGCAGAGCATCGGCTAGATCCTACACCCTGGTGGGTTCGTTGGAAGAAAAGCTGATCACACCTGAGTTTTGTGCCATGGATGTTTGCTGGTGCAAGAAGCACGGGGACGAATTGTCGACGAGGTGCAAAGGTCTTGAACCCACAGTCCCGACCATGCTGGGAGAAGTACAGAGGGAGAGACACTGGTTTCGAATATCGTCGAGTCGTCTGGACTGACACGAAAGTTGGCCAGACGCTGCTGTGGCAAATTTTTTCCGAATCCAATAACATGCGTGGTCCTTCGCATGAGTCACAGTATGGGTATTGACAACGCACCCTGCATCGACTTGCACACTGCGTTGGTTGGGGTCCAGAAGGCGCTCTTGGCTCTTGCGCAGCGATGATCCCGTTCGCGCCGCAATATTGCCTCGATCTCCAGCCATGATTCGCCACCTCTGAATCGATGCGTTGGCCATGTCTTCAGTATCTGATGCCGGTATGGATCCGTTGAAGGCGCCGCACGGAACAGATCCTGCAGAGTCTGCGGCACGTATGTCGCCGCTCTTGCTCGTCTCCCCTTGACTCAGGCCACGACGCCAGCCATTGCTTTGAAGTGCTCCGCAGCCCCACTCGCGAGATCTATGGATACTGTTCTCCTGGGACAGTCGACGAGACAATGAGCTCAGTAAATGGGGACTGGTCAGTATATGGGTTTGCGCTTATACCAGTTTCTTCTACATCAAGCCGGAAAACATCTTCTTCGAGGGCGAACCACTCCGTTCGTATGGCTCAATTTCATTTTCGTCTCTCTAACACCAATGAACACTCGAACTTGGCTTCAGTACAAAACCCCGGAGCTATCAAGCATCGTGCAGTCTGCCGCATGCGCAGCGCTCAAGCCGTCCCAACCCATACATCAAAGGCGGCTTGCACGAGCTAGCGTTGTTGGTGACTTGTGTAGGCAACGCTGGCACCGATTGCAAGCACATCTGGCCAGTAGCAAGAGCGCTTAGCTCTACCCGAGGCACACCTGACAACTTTCACACCATCTTGGAACGCATCATGCATGTACAGTGATTGATGCCTGATCCTTACGGAATCCGGGACTGTTGCCTGTTCGCTGCGATCGTTTCGATGTGCGCCCAGCGGCAAAGCGCACGCGGGGCGCAGTGCAGGAAGCATAGCCCTCACAAGGTCTTTTCAAACAGCTGGGCGCTTAATTGGTAAGCCCAGGTTCCAGCGGTGGGCGGAGCAATCCGGAAGGACAGGTATAAAGACAGCTCGATGCTTCCACTACTGGGTCTTCAGTCCCTCTACCTTCAGACTTCATCTACCATCGGACCTCACATCGCTACGACCAACGCTCTGATACACCCACCACACCACCACAAATCGACAACATCCACTTGCCACCATGCCAGAAAGCAGCAAATCTGCTACCGCGGAGGACTCGAGAGAGAAAAAGGAGAGAGAGCAAGCGGAGAAAGCGCGTAAGAAGCAGGCAGAGCAAGAAGCCAAAGATTATGAGGCTCAGATGCGGCGTGAGGATCCGGTGGGAACGGACATCGTAGAGAAGGCAGGAAGATCCTCTCAAAATGCCAGGAGGGGCAATAACAAATAAGGGGTTTCCCAACGTCTCGCACGGTATGTGTCAATGTGACAGTCAGAGCTCTGCCCGAGGCTGGCCTCTAACGTCTTACCAGCAAGCCATCGGGAGGCGAGATGAGTTGAGACCTTGCCATCTACGGCCTCTCTAACAGAATGTGGACGATTGTTGCTATGAGTTTTACAAGATCACGGTCTCTTCCGCCAGGACGTGGGATACTGTTGCTGTTTGGCTTTATGCAGCATTGGGCTGTACACAATCACTTGCTGTTGCTCCGAGTCAAAGATCCCGTCTGCATCAATGCGAAACCTCTCCATTGATCATCTCAAGATCCGTGTGACATTAATCAGGGTCCACGTCCAAACACATAGTCAGGTGTTTTACGCGCCCGTAAGTATGGCAGGTGTCACAGCGGCACAGCCTAAACAGCGCGCTGCCTACATACCTACAGTAATAAGTACACACATGCAGTATGTTGTGTCACGTCTTGATGACATCGAGGTACTATGGTCATGCACTGTGCCAGCCACAGCGGCAGTCCGACGAGTACTGTAAGAATGTGCCCCACTACGCCAAGCTCCCTTTCCCATACATACCGTACCTACATACTGTATGTACCTACCTAGGTAGGTTCTATCGCCATAACAGATCATAGACGCGCCGGTCCCAAACGGTTGCCGCATCACCACCATCCCACCTTTACCACCACCTTTGCATGTATGGATTGGGACACGCGCGCTGTGGATCAGGCTAGACATAAGCAGCTGGAGTGGATCAACATCTTCTTGCGCAAACGCAGAGAAGAGCTGACAGCCTGGGTGTCCACCTTTCACCCGGGCCATCTGCAATGCTCCCTCGTTCACGAAGAAGCTAAAGATGACGGAATGGGCTCTTTCAACGTTGGAAGCACTGTACGTTTCACCAACGGCGAGCTTTGGATTGTTCGCTTTCCACGGGGCGGCAAGATCTTACTAGCCAACGAAAAGGTCGAAGCTGAAGTGGCGACGATCGATGTGATTCGAAAACAGACCACTATCCCTGTCCCCGAAATCAAAGCCTGGGGTCGAGCGGCAGACAATTCACTAGGTATTGGACCATTCATCATGACTAACTACGTTGAGGGTCTGAATCTGGGACTACTGCTGGGAGAGCCTGATGACCTGAAATCGAGATTCATGCGGTCCGATGTGAGCGAGGAGAGTCTCAAGACGCTCTTTTCGCAGATCGCCGGATTCGTGCTGCAACTTTCGAAGCTGGAATTTGGCCGCATCGGAAACATATCGACGGAAGCCCCGGCCGACGATGACCAACATGCAGCGACGGTACGATCCAGGCCACTCACCCTCAAGGCACATGACATCCTTTCAGTCGGAGGCGTTGATACGCTTTGTTCGTACTATCGTTCCAACCTTGGGATGGCAGGAATCCACGCTAATTTGCGAATGATGCTGTAGGCCCGCCAACCACGACCTTTGCATCCACTTGCGAATATCTGACCTATGCGGCCGATCAAGACCTACAGCATCTCAGAGAACAGCCCAACTCGGTCGATGACGAAGAAGACGCGAGGGCTAAATACATCTCCTGGAACGTGATGAAGGTGCTGGTTCCTCGGTTTGTGGCGCCCGAAAGCGATCGTGGTCCGTTCAAGTTGATCTGTGACGATTTCGGACCTCCCAACATGATTGTCAACAACGCAGAAGAACTCAGGATTGTGCTCGTGCACGATTGGGAGTGGTCATACGCAGGGCCGGAGGAGTTGTTTTGGTCGTATTCTCGCTGGCTAATCTATTGCGCCCCGAACAGATGGGATGATGATGAGAAGAGTGCTCTAGAGAGATACAACAGCTACTTCGAGATCTACCTCAAAGCGATCGAGGAGCAGGAGGAAGTGATATTGGGCAAGGACTTAAGCGAAGAGAAGCGGCCGTCAAAAGTCCTGCGACGACGCCACCAAGACGGCTCAATGTGGTTCTACGACATCCTACGTGACAGCTTCAACGGCCCAAACTCAATGTCGTTTCACCAGCTCCGAGCCGCCGTCCCAGACTTTGACAAGCTGGCTCAGACGATACCAGAAGCCGAGATCGAGGATTTCGTCCAAGCCAAGATACGCGATCTGGAGCGCTACCCGGAACTTGTACGTGCGACACGGGCGCGAATATTACTTGAGCGTGGTTGGATGAATAAGAAGGGAGAGGAAGACGGAGAGGAAAAGGGAGAAGGAGAGGAAGATGGAGAGGAAGACGGAAAGGAAGATGGAGAGGAAGCGGATGCGGGCCTGAAAGGGGAGGCGGTCGAGCAAGGCGAAGCGGCTGAGAAAGCGCATGCGGACGAGAAGGGAAAGGCGGTCGAGCATGCGGAGGCAGTCGAGCATGCGGAGGCAATCGAAAATGGGGAGAGGATCGAGAGTGGACAGGTGGAGGGCATCGAGAAGGGCGAGGCGGTCGAGAAGGCGGAGGCAGTCGAAAACGGGAAGACAGTCAGCAACGGGGAGGCAGTCAGAATTTGGGAGGCAGTCAAGACCAGGGAGGCAGTCGAAATCGGTGAGGCAGTCAAATATGTGAAGAGGGTCGAGATAGAGCAGGCGGAGGGCATCGAGAAGGCCGAGCAGGGGGAGCAGGCAAAGACGGAGGGCAACGACGAGGCCAAGGCGGCCGGGACGGCAGAGGGCATCGAGAAGACCGACGCGGTCGAGAAGGCGGAGGAAGTCGAGAACGGTGAGGTAGTCGCAAACGGCGAGGCTCTCGAGAGGCAGACGGAGGGCATCGAGAAGGCCGAGCCGGCGGAGCAGGCACAGTCGGAGGGCAACGACGAGGCCAAGGCAGTCAGGAAGGCAGAGGTAGAGGATAAAGAAAAGGTCAAGAAGAAGGAGGAGGCAAAGACGGAGGGCAACCAGGAGGCCAAGGCGGTTGGAAAGGCAAAGGGAGAGGATAGAGAAAAGGGCGAGACCGAAGCGACGGCAAAGGCGGAGGGCAACGAGGGGGCTAAGGCGGTCGGGAAGGCAGAGGAACAGCATGAAGAACAGGCCGAGACCGAGGAGAAGGCAAAGGCGGAGGCTAACGAGGAGGCCAAGGCGGTCAGGAAGGTAGAGGTAGAGGATGGAGAAAAGGTCGAGAGGGAGGAGAAGGCAAAGGCGGAGGGCAACGATGAGGCCAGGGTGATCGGGAGGGTAGAGATAGAGGACGGAAAAAAGGTCGAGAGGGAGGAGAAGGCAAAGGCGGAGGGCGACGAGGAAGCCAAGGCGGTTGGGAAGGCAGAGGTAGAGGCGGGCGAAAAGGCCGAGACGGAAGTATTTGAGACGGCCGAGGCGAAGGAGGTCGAGCAGGCGGGCGGGATCAAAAAAGGGGAGGAGATCGAGAAGGCGATTTCCGAGATTTGATCCAGGAGTCATGAGAGTGCGGATCAGAGTCTGCTGCAACTGCCCCTGGATTTCGGCCTGGAGAGTATGGCTTGCATAGGTATTCAGTCGTTACAGTGAGAAGCGGGATCATGCGAGCAGTGTTCCGGTCGCGTTTCACGTCTACGTCCCTGTCACTTTCCTCTCACATTCGGAATGAATGTAGCAAACTCGTGCTCTGCCGTGCAGCTATCAAGGGATTTGTCGACCTCGTCGCGCAACCATGATGGAAACACACCGTGTACAGCGTCCTCTTATTGCCTTTTCGGATGATTGGTGACAGGTGTACGAGAACGGTGTCACGGCCTCGCGTGTAACTAAGTTGGAAGAAGCCTGGGTGTTCGACGCTGAGCCAGTGCTCATAGAGAAGACGAACCCGCTGCGTTCCTCATCGGGATGAAAGAAAAAAAAAACCCCCCACCTTCACCCATTGAGCGCCGCTTCCGCCACCCTCAACATCTCCGAATCCTTCCTAAACTTCGCAATAACCTGCCTCGCCTCCCAGTAACTCTTCCCATACGACAACAACACCTCCGTCCCCGCCTTGACCCCGGCCTTCCGCTTCCCCGCCTTCCCACTCGACAGGACAAACAACCCCACCCGCCGCTCCCACTTCACTCCATCCGCGCGCTTGCCGCTCGGGACCTGGATCAAACAATCGCGGAACTCCGCGTTCGGCCGCTCCGCGACGCCGCGGTAGTCGTTCGCGAAGCGGCTTTCGTTACCGCTGCGCACTGCGTCGACGCTGAGGCCTAGGTCCCGGTCGAGGTTGAGGTCGTAGTCTGAGTGCGGGTCCGTGTCGCTCAGGCTGTTCATGTGCACGTGTCCCAGGTACAGGCAGATGAAGGCGTCGGGTTCCAGGTCGAGGGCGGCGAAGAGGCCTCGTTGTCCACAGGCTGGGTGCTTTTCGTCGCTGATGGTCGTGATGGAGACGGTTGAATATAGCGATTCGGCTGGGATTTTGGGATATGTTGCGCTCTCGGCAGTGGTGCGTCCTAAGGCTGTACGAAGATCGGCCGTCACGGCTGGAGAGTAGGTCAGGTCTGTGAGGAAGGCGACGTTTTGGTCTTTCGGCCAGTTATGAGGCAATGTTTGAGCGGCATTGTTTCGTTCGTTGTCTGACACCTTGTTCAGATTGGACTTGGCAGGCATGCCTTATGACTGGGTGCTTAGTGGTCTTAATCCATGCACTCTATGGTGTCGAGAGGATGGTTGGGGCGTGGCATGGCTTGACGTTTGAGATAGAACGTGTAGGATGTGCTTATGTAGGAAGTGAAGTCAGACCCAAGCTTTGTGATGCTGGCCCGTGCACGAGTTGCAACCATTTGCAACGAGTGGGCCATGCATGGAAACCTCACACTGTGCAAACAGACCATGTAACGTAGAACGTGAAAGTGTTACTGGGCAGGCGAGTTACATGACGCTCAGCAGTGCATTGTTCGGTGTTTGTCTTCAGAGGCTCAAACTACATCGCCAGGCCAAATCTGAGCACGCCTGTACGATATTCTGCTGCGTCTCTTGATTTCCACCGTTTGGCGAATCTAGATCGGATGGCTGCGCCGAGAAGTTCACCTCACACTCAACCTCGGGGTATCCCACTCTAAGAAGAGCGCCACTGCTGCAGCTCGCTCTCGTCGAGGTGGCGAAGCTTGTTCACCTGCGGCGACTCGCCGGTCACCGCACCCTTCACCACATCGAAGGTGCTGCTGACCTGCGACTTGCGCGAGACGGCGTACTGGATCGTCTTGGAGTGGATCTTGATCAAGACGACTCTCGGGTCCTCGGGCCCGCCGTCGTGCTTGCCGTCGCCGAGGTCGCCGATCCAGGCCTTGAGCGCCTGCGAGTAGTACTTGCGCACCTTCTCGCGGTCGGTCTCGATCGTGGCCTTGCCGGAGACGGAGCCCCACTCGCCGGAGTTGTTGAGGAAGCCGAGGTTGACTTCGGGATGGGCGTCGAGGTCGTCGGTCTTGCCGGACTCGGAGTTGGCGTGGAAGATCATGTCAATACCGTTGCCCTCCTGCGAAGTGTGTCAGCCAGTCGATTTTGTGTGTGATCTCGCCCGACCGGTCGTCCTCATTTCTACTGACCTTGGCGGCCAAGGCCATGCACCTGCTGGCCAGCAAACCGTCGGCCGTCTTCGTGGTCATCATGCAGAACTTGCACTTGTCGACGAATGCGGTGAAGTCCTCAACCTTCTCTTTCAACGACGGCTCTTGGAGGTTCTTCTGAGTGTAGGGGTCGGCTGGCTTGGAGCCGGTGTCGGTGTTGCTGAAAGACATGGTCTTGGTGGTGATTGAGAAATGTCTGATTGAATGCGGCGGTTGTGGTGTTGGAGCTCTGCGACGTGGTGTAAGTAGTGGTAGTCGGTGGAATGGGTTGGCTGCCGGTAGTCGTCTGCTCAAGTGATGAGCAGCTTCGGAGCGAAGAAGTGAGGCAACAGAGTTCATGACGGTGACGGTTTAAAGGAGGGCGGCGATGGCGATGGTAAAGGCAATGTTGACCTGATGGTGCGGTGTTTGGTGGAAGAAGAAGGATTCACTTACCAGTCGATGGAGTATGATGGTATGAAGGGTGAGGGAGGCAGGGAAACTTAAGACTGATCTTTTGTTTCATAACAGCATCACCGAATGCCCGCTCCTCGCTGCGCTGCACTGCTCGCCCCGTATACGTCATTGACATTGGTCTCAAAACATCTACACATCGATGAATCCAAACGACCATAAGTAAACCATGGATGACCTTCACAATACCTTCGGCGGAATTGGCAAATACATAGTATGCCATGGAATTATTTGACAACTCGTTGCGTACAAATATGCAATCATACAGACATAGACAAGCGTTGACGCTGTGCGGAAGATACCAGCACCCTTCGTTCAGTCCACCTTGAGCGAACCGTATATACGATGCACAAATATCCAGCTCGCGAAGAAGCCAATCGTACCTGCATTCGAGACACGTCCCAGTCAGCGTCGTGTACTCTCATCACTCGACGAGGGAGCAGGACTTACCACTCATGACGAACCACAAAAAGCTGACCAGTAACGAGTAGCCCAGATACAGCAACCCACCCGTGAAACTGCTGAAACTTAACATCCGGCCCCAGTACAGCAAGCTGTAGGCGAAGACGTATCCGGCGCTCGCGCCGCTGGAGGCGAACGCCCGCCACTGCCAGTGGTAGTTCTCGGCGCAGAGCAAGAAGTAAATCATGAGGATCGTAACGGCCGCGCTGGTGACGATGAGAAGGCCGTAGCTGAGGAAGAGAAAGCCGAACATGTAGTAAATCCGATCGCTCCACAAACTGAAAAAGATGAAGTAGAGCTCCACGAAGATGGCGCCGAAGGGGAGCACGCCGACGAGGAGCATGCTAGGTACCGGACGCAGGTAGCCGGTGGCTGGAGGGATCTGGCGAGGGATCTGGTTCGTACGGACGGGCGCTTCGGCCTGCGGTTGCTTGAAGCCGAGCCAGGAGCCGACGATGCTGAGTGGGACTGAGATGACGAACCAAATGCCGAGAATGAAGAGCATGGTCGTAAACGGGACGGCGCCGGAAGACTGTCGGACCCAGACGAAGAAGTTCAAGAGGAAGAAAAGTCCGAAGACAATCGCAGGGACGGCGGCGGGAGTGAGGACGAAGAGTTGCTTCCAGTTCGTCCCGTTGAACGATTTGTACACCCGTGAGCTCGTGTAACCGCCGACGAAGCCGAAGAAGGTGTAGATCATGATCATCGCGGTGGCGAGACTGCCGCGGTTGGAGGGTGAGAGGAAGCCGACGACGGCGAAGGCGATGGTGAAGCCGGCCATGATGAAGAGTTGTGCGCCATTGCCGATCAGGACAGCAAGGGCAAGAGAGTGCCGTGGTGCGCGGAAGACATCGCCGTGCACTAGCTTCCACCCGCTGTCCTCCACCACGCCGTCTTCCACGCTGGTGCCACCCAGGTCGTCGAGGTCCAATTGGTCGAGGCGATTGTACCGCTTGATATCCTTTCGTAGTGTCCGCATCAAGACCGTACTGACCATCCCAATCAGAAACATGACGATGACTGCGCTGTTGATGAGCGAAAACCAGTGGATCTTCGGGTCGAAGACGTGCAGATATTTGTCCCATCGGGTCGCAAACGAGGTCGCGGAAGGTCGCCAGTAGACGCTATATGTCCACGTCACAGCCGTCGCCGCCTGCTCGTCCAGCAATTGGGGCACGTTGGTATCCCCACAATCCGCCGAAAAATCATCGCCCTGTCCAGTCCTTCTCGACTCGCCGAAGGAATCCGGCTCCACCAAAATCCCGATCACACGATACTGATCCCGCCGTACCTGGTGGTAGTCGATGAAAATGTTGTAGTGGTTGTGTAATCTCGGCTGCTCGTCCACCACCTTCCCCAGCGCAAACCCCGGTTGATAGAACTCGGTGTTCGTGTTCGGATCGAGGTACCTCTGGCCCGCCGGCAAGCCATCGACCAGCCAATGGATATGATAATTCTGCCATATCCGCCGGTTGACGAATTTCGCGTCGCGAGGCTCAAACGTCACCTGGTCGCAGACCGCCATGCACGACGTCACGTTCTGCCCCATGCGCAACTGGAAGGGTGACGTCTGTATTCGATCGCCGAACAGGATGCTGCCCAGCGATTCGGACAGGTGATCGGCGCCGCCTTCGGGAGGGCAGAAGTGGAAGGCATGGTGGTAGTAGTCGAAGCTGAAGACGGAGCGCACATGCGTGTCGCGCGCGGATTGGGAGGGGGTGACGTGGTTGACGTTCAATGGCACCAGGTCGCCGGTCTTGTAGTTGGTCGGGGTGATGCCTGTGACAAGACGAGGCCGTCAGCTAGCGGGCTCTCTTTGCTTGCAATGGTAGCTGGCACGGATATATACCAGGCAGATAGAAGCCAGCGACGGGGCTCGACGACAGCACCAGCAGCACCAAGCTGGCGGGCAGGCGGTCGAGGAACAACATGCTGCTGCGTCACTCGTCTCCCAGAACACCTGAGATGTTCTGCGACAAACGCCAAGAGCGCGACTGGTAGCTGCGTGTTTGGTGGAGAGCTGTTTGGGGACGCTCGGCCAGCTTTCCAGAGTTCACGTGAAGGCTGCGCGCACAGACGCCCGCAGCCATACGGGGTACGTCAGCTCTTGCATGTGACGAATGGTCGAATCTACAAATTCAATGTCTCCAGGTTGTATTCATTCTTTGTCCTTCTCACGGATCGAGTGTAAAGTAATATGTGGAAGTCTTTGTATCCACGCCACACTTTGCACGCACTGGCGACTGACTTCGTACTCGTATCTCGCACTTACATGACGGAGTGAGACACGACGAAGTACGTGAACGGTTGTAACAGGTCTTGAAGAAGCATATTAATATTGTACATGTATCTCTGCCTATACAGTATACAGCACTACAAACAGCGAACAGAAGAACAGCCAATCCTAGGCCAGAAACCCCTGAGATCGCTTTCTAGAGCTATTAGCCCACTGTGGAGTGTCATGGCCCTTGGGAGCGATCATGAACGCCACAAACCGAACGAGAACTTTGTGCTCGAAGTGGACATGGGAAGAGACAGCGCCAGAACGGTTACATCGACGACGAGGTCTGCTACGCAAGTACATCAGTCGCCTCCTCAGCTCCATATGAAGCCTGGAAGTCATACCATTCAATTGCCCTTTCCGCTTCGCAACCATCCTGCCCACTTCCCGAAATGCTCGCTCGAGTTGCGCTTCCAGCTCTCCCATTCTGTAAAGACGCTATCTCGGATTTTCGAGTTCGGGTTCGACTGCTTCCCGACCAGCAGAGCCTTATACATCTCCTCGATGCGCTCGAAGTTGTTGCCGTCAAGGGCAATAAGCACTCGACTCAGGAACAAGCAGGAGCGGCTGCAAGCATCGGCGTGCAAAATCGCTCCATCCAGTCCCATCTCTTGGTGGAGGGCAGATAGGAATGTGAAGCACACCTCGGGGTCGTCGGGTCGCGGCAGGTGTCTTGCTTTGATGCATGCCTGAAAGTATGACTGCAGGACGTCGAAAGCCTTGCTTCTGGTCGGCTTGGTGGTCGCAGTGCGTGTGAGCGTCGCTAGAGGTAAGATCAGATGCAGTGCGGTGGCGTCGGCGAATTGCTTCTTGACGTAGATCAACAGCAGATCCAGGACCCGGTTCTTGAAGTTGACGATGTTCTCCTTCGCCTCTTTGTTATCTTGCTTGTTGCTCGTGCCCCTTTTACGCTCCTTGAAGATGTTAGTCAAAGAGGGTTCCAGTGCCATCATCTGTTCATCATCCATGTCAGAGCCGTCCTCATCTGAACTTCCTTCTCCTGGCCCGGTGGTGCCAAGTGCTTCGGCAAGCTTTCGATCGAAGACCGTCTCTTCATCTTCAGCCTCCTCACCGCCGACTGAACCTTCCTCGCCTTCCGAAGAACTCTCACTGCTATCATCACTTGGTACTTCTTCTCCTTCAACCATGTCAACATCTTCACCATTCACAAGCTCCACATCAGATAGGTCTTCGACATCAACGCTATCACTCTCGGCTTGCTCATTAGACTCTCCTTCTTGGTTCTCGTCCTCATGGGCAAATAGCTCCTGTTGCCCACCCGCACCCTCCTTCGTCTGCAGTATCTCGAGCATGGACACGATACTTTCAGGCGTAAGGCTTTCCGATACAAGACCAAACGCGCGTTCTGCCAGCTTGCGAAACGTCGCAGATGGCTTGGAAGCAAAGCTCAGTATAAGCTCGACTAGGATACTTGTCGGATCTCCCCCTTCTGTCTGCGCTAGCTGCAAACTACTGTTGAGATCTTGCAGGGCTTCGACGCTGTCCGGTTCTTGGCTATAGACTTGGATGATCGAAAGATCATAAAGCAGCTCAAATGCTAGAGCAACAGAACTCTCTTCGAGCCCTGAGGCGGCCCTGAGCTTGTGGCCTTGTGCTAGTGCTTCTCTAGATCGCTCGCTCATGTCCATGACTAAATCGTTGGTCTCAGCACGCAGAATATCCGCGACATGGCTGGGGCCCGTAACGGCCAGATGCGGCTCATGGTCGAGCAGCATTCCAAGGCATGACATTAATTTTGTTCTCAAGAATTGCCTCACAGTTTCGGTCGCCGGCGGAGAGCCAACGTTCGTGTACGAAAAGTCGACAAGCACTTGCAACAGGTCTTTCAGCCAAGGTGCGAGCTCGGCGCGGGTTCCGGCTTCTCTGTTGTGGTATACCTGAGACGGTTCACGGTGTGTACGTAATATAGTCGCCAGGGTGTCCGCAACAGCGCGTCGCCGCTGATCAAGTTGCTTCATGTCGATAGTACCAGGCGTATTCATCATAGCTCGTAAAGCCGACACGAGACCACTCAGCGCTGAAAGGTCCGTATGTTGCGTCATCGAGATCACAGTCTTGGTCTTCGTTAGCTGATCAAAAGTCAGGCCACCAATTGTGTACAGCGCACGTAGTAGCATAGATGCCGCTTGCGAGTCCTGTCGAGCACGCTCCACCATATTACTGAGCGGAACGCTTGCCGCCTCGAACAAGTATCGGCCGGGGTCCGCTCGGTGGTTGATGAGGCAACGGACCACATTTCTGCTGAGCAGATCTGGCAAAAGTGGAGGTGGAGCAGACGATATACCCAACGACAAGACCTGCAAACCTAAAGACTTTCGTTCGTTGGACGAGGAGTCGGCGAACAAGCTGTTATCGACGACCTCTGACCAGAAGCTTCGAAAGTCCGAGCTTGCACCTCGTCGATACAAATGCGCTAGGATAACCTTCCACGCAAAGCTCGGTAGGGGCTGTCGGCTGCCAAACGACGAGATCCTAGGCGTCGGCGTCCGTTCGCCTTCAATGTCCTCGACAACCGCATCGCCCTGGAGAAGCTTTTTCAGTCTCACCCGCTCTTCAGCTGACAAAGGATCGTTCTTCCGCCATACGCCACGCGGCAGAAGGTCAGGACAGCGCTCTCGGAAGTGCAGCCACAGTGTCGCGCCTTCTGCTGTATGAAAAAACTCGGCCTGCTGCAGAGTACCAATCAAGGACTTCAGTCGCTCAGTTGCTAAGTGTTCGCCACTTGGGCTTTGGAGGTACTCATACAGCAACGCACCACACTCGCTCCGAAGCCATGATTTCTGTAAGGCCAATTCCAGCAAGGCCTGCAGGAATCCTTGCCACTCAGCAATCGTCAAAGCTTTGATTTCGGCGACTTCGCTCTGCAATACTGCTTGGAACGCGAAGCGACGGCCAATGAGATGATCCCGTCTGGCCTGGCCGCTTGCCCTGCCATCGACGCGCGTCAAAAAAACAATGTCGTCGGTGATTTTCTTCAAAGAGAATTGTTCGGCGTTATTCGAGTAGCCGAGCCGGAATGCAACTCGGAGTAGCTCAGACAAAGCAACCGAGAAGCCAAGCCGTGCTGCTTTGCGCCCGCTGCAAAGTCCTTTGACGAGCCTTGCTATGGCAGTCTCGAGGCGGTTTTGGCGGTCTGAAGGCTCTGACAGAACTCGTTTCAACAGCCTGCTGGCAGCTTGTATCCGCGTAATTGGTACGTCGTCGGCAAGGTCTTCATAGATACTGGCGAGCTCAGCATCGGCTTCGGTATATGCAAGCGGCCTTTTACGAGCTGCGTGGATGTTATCCGACTCTGCGGCCTCCACCTGCGTCAAGGAGCGCTTCATGATTGAGCACCCGGGTACGTATTTGGGGTCAGTCAACTTTTTGAACGAAAGCTTCACGGTGTTTACTAGCGCTGATATCCGGGCCGCGCCGTGGCTACCGCTGCCGCTCCGCTGCCGCTGGTGCTTGACACGACTTCGACATCTGCTGCGCGATCACACCAAACACTCCAGCATCAACTGCAACCGCACAGAACAACGTTTTCGGCGTCGCATACCCTGCACAATGCAGAATCCCAGTCATGGCGTCGTGCAGCCTCTTGTACGCTACAGTGGTCGCGTAACACAAACTCAAGGACACCGCTAACGACACGTCCCAGCAAAACCACGTCCATCTCATCTCCAACCATCGCTTTCCGCTCATCGCCTCTCTATCTCTGGACCAAGCCTTCCGCTATCTTGTCGAGCTACCGCAGGTTGTCAAACAGATTGCGCCCATGTCCTGGACGTATGTTCAGGCCCCACAAGACGGCACGCTCTGGCTGGAATGGCTGTCCCAAGATCGAAGCGACAACCGCTTTCCCAGCGACGGCTATGCCTGGGCAGATCACGAGCAGACGTATAGGCAGGAGTTCGGTGGATACACAATCGAGATGATGGCACAGACCGTGGGCTTCCGACCAAATTACGATCACATGGCGTCGCACGCGCGTACGCGGTATCACCTCATCGCAAAGAACCCATCTGTCAATGCTGCCAACCCCGACGCGTCGCTCTGGTTAGTCCACTACCACCAGACGGAGGCTCATCGAATCTTGCCGACCAGCCAGATTCCATTGAATCCCCAGATGACGCAGTTGATGAATGAGCGCAGATGGTTGGAGACCCAGGGCAAGCTGGAACGGAAGGACTTCATGCTCCACGATCGCATGCAATGGCCGACGATCAATGTCCCCAATGCAGGCTACATGCGGCAGCCGAGTGTTTACGGCGCGCAAGCCAATGTATCCATGAGGCAGCCTATAAATGCTTTCCCTCAGCAACCACCAAACAAGAAGCAAAGACTGTCGGCTTCACTTCACCACATGCCAAGCGTAAGTGACGCAGTGCACGACACCTCAATAGAGGATGAAGAGAACACCGCGCTTGGCGACTTCTTTGACCATCTCACCCCGCGCGACATCAGTATGGCGCGGTATACGCAGCATCACCGCTGGATGGAGGAGGTCTTCTCATCGCCATACGCTTCGAGCCAGATCGTGCCTACAGATCTCGGCCTCGGACTCATGGGTGAGCTTAAAGGCCTGACGGTTGGCATTTTGGAGCTACCGTCTCTAGATTTTACGGGACGGCAAGGCGACAATGTGCCCAGGGCCAAGGAGCCTCAGCCATTTACGAACATGAGTAAGGGACAGATAGAAGAATTCAGTGAGCGAGTGACGAAGCACCTGGAAGAGGGTCAGGCTGAGATTGACCGCATGAAAGCGGAGCATGCCGCCAAGATGACAGAGTGGAAGAAGACCAAGACGCTCATGCAGGCTGACAGACGGCTGCGGTTTGCCACATGGGAAGGTCACGAGAGTGCGGTGCCTATTTATCATCTGGACGACTCGAACATTAATGGGCGTGCCGAAGAGAACGCCAGCAAAGAGACCGTTGAAGACGTTATCAAAGATGTAGAACGCCAGTTTGGTGTCACGGTCATCTCACATAAGGAAGCCGACATGATCGCGCAGGGCGGTCTGGAAAAGGAGGAAGACAGGTCTCAATTCGAGGCTATACAGGGCGGGCTAGTGGATGACCGTCAGCAGGTGCTGCGTCAGGAGCGAGAGCAAAGTGATGCAGTGAACGGCGAAGGCGAGGCGCCAATTTACCATCAACAGCCTGCCTCGGTTGCGCAAGCCAAGACTCGGGAGCTCGAGACGAGCATGCAACCCGACTCACAGCAACCGAACATTTCGTCTGAACAGCATCGGTACCAGCAGTCGCAAGCCACACATCCGGCTCAATTTGCACGGTCAGATCCGGCGGGGAACGTGTCTTCCATCGGGATGGATGACGGCATCAACGACACCTCGATGATGGAAGGCATGGACATCGATGTGGACGACTCCGCCATGCCATTCGACCAATCCGAGCCCAACACCAGGCCGGACGACGCCGCCGGCGCTGCAGGAGCCCTCGCGCAGCCGGCCATGCAGACCTCCGGAGGACAAAGCACTACGAATCTTATGCCCGCACCAAGTGCCCCGACTGCCACTGCACCCACAAATGTAGGCGGCGATCTGGCCTCTCCACTACCAGCACCACATCAACAGCCTTCGCAACAACAACAGACTTCCGTGACCGAGCCCAATCCACTCGCGAGCGGAAGCGTCATCGGTGGGGGCACGCTCACGAATACTGACATTGCTGGCGGGCCAGCCGATAGCAGTGGCACATTTAACGACGCCACGTTCGACGACTTCTCCGATATGGTCGAGGGTGGCGAGGGTGGCGAGGGTGGTGGTCTGATCGACTTCGAGGGCGGCGATGGGATGGGGATGGATGATAGTGCCTTTGGGGATGCTTTGCATGGGATGGAGCAGCCCGAAGGCGGAGAAGACGCCTGATTTACGTGCAAGTATGAGAATCTTGTCCGCATGATTTGCGAATGTCATACATTCTGTGCGGCTGTCCTCACATGTTCTTGGGTGCACGTTCGTGGGTTACTGATGTAGAGAATGATAACCCAGTCCAATTGCAATGTGTCGGCGAGTAGCCTGAGCCACGCCATTTCGTCGAACGGCCTGCGGCGCTCCATGATCCTCTGCTACTGTTGCGGATGTGGTTCGATGCGGGTACATCGGAAACGCCAGCGCCTGCGTTCCCTTTCCAATAAGCAGACAGAGACGCCGACCAACTTATTCACCCACTGCTTTCATCATCTTCGCTTACATCCCCAGTGGCATTCACGACACCCTCCCTCTCCGCCTCCTCCAAGCCCTCAACCGCCGCCCGACACCCCTTCTCAATGATCCTCCTGTCCCGCTTTCTCTCCCCCGCCATGTCTCCTTTCGCAATAACTCGCAGCGTGAAGTCCTTCAGCGGCTGCACGATCCCTCGTGCGCTCCGCGCCGCCGAGAAGAAAATCGATTTGACGCGTGCGTGCCGTGCCTCTTCCACCGCCTCTGCCTTCAACCCGACCGTCTTGGCACTCTTCGCCACCTCCAGCAGCACACTACTCAACAGGGCCTCGGCGAAAACCGCCACCTTCACCGGCATATACAATCCGAACTCCACCTTCCTGAGCGCTTCCACTCGCAAGCCGGCACTCGCCATCAAAGCCCCAAAGAACTTGGCTAGATTCCCGATCTTCTTCCCATCCATCCCGTCCTCCCCGCCATCATCATCTTCCTCAGCATCCTCCAATCGCCGCACGACATCCCACAACCCAAACTGAAACGCTTTCTTCAACTTCCCGTCATCGCAGAACTTCCGCGCGATGAGGGCGTAATATGGGTTATACGTACCCTCCGCGCCCGCGCAATGGATCAACACTCTCGGAATTTCAAGCTGCTGCCTCGCTTTCAGGTGCAGTTTGAGCAGACGCATGTGGGCATCTCGGAAATCCGCCGCGCTCATGATGCTGATGAAGATTTTGCGGCGAATGTCGGTGTTCATACCCTGCGCGCGCGCGAGCTTGGATAGATTGACGTGTCCTGGGGTTTCGGACTCGTACCCTACGTCATCATCGGCTGCTTTCGAGGTTCTTGATGGTATTGTTGTGACCTCCCCGTTACCATCCGCAGCAATCTTCGCGGGATCGTGCCAGCTCGCACCTGGGAGCCACCATTTCCCTTTCTTCTCACTGTTCCTGATATCCGCCAATGTAGGTCGGAGCGGCTCGATGCTTTTCATTCCGCCGCCGCCACGGGCGGAGCCGAGTGAACCGAGTGTTTTCCTCATTGTCGCCAAGTGCTCGCTCACGACTACCCTACTGCCACCAGGAGCGCCGGCGGCTTTCAATCGGTTGTTCTTCAGATCATTGATTTCGTGGATCAGGAACTTGGTTCGCTTGGGTACTCGTTCTTCGCCTCCCGCGTCGGCGACCTTACGTTGCAAGAGCAGGACGATGTCTTTCAAAGAGGACGGATCATCCGCCCTCAATTGCGGGCCGGAGAAGTGGAGAATGCGAAGGAGTATTTCGGCCCCGGTTTCGGAAAGGTCTTCCGAGAGAAGTTGGCGGATGTAGTCGAAGACGATGCTCGGGCCGACGACGTGAAGATCGTAGAGGACGGCTAGGAAGGCGATGGTATTCAGGGCTTCTTGCTTACTTGTGGTAGATCTGGCGCCTTCGAGTGCTGCTTCATAGGCAGTTGGCGCGGTGTCGTAGGCACTGTCAAACGTCTCCACAATCTTCTCGAGGATTTGTGCGCCAAAAGCAACCCCGATCACTCTGTAGAGTGCCGCAGAGAATGCAGCGTGCAGGATCAAGTAAGCATCCTCGAGTCTTGCTGGATCGGAAACACGGGTGATAAGCAAATCAATAAGTGAAGAAGTGACATGTTGACGTGCGTTGTTAGTATAAATCTGCTCGATAGATTGTATGATGGAGAGCATATTCGCTTCGGAGAGGCGATTGAGCTGACCTTGCAGTCGACGTTGTATCTGCTGCAATGTTGCGTCCGAGTCCGAGGAGGCGAGCTTGGCACGAAGTGAGGGAGGGATGTACTTAGCGGTCGCTTGCATTGTCGCTGTTTGTATATCTCCTGCATCTGTTTGTACCGGAGCAATATAGGGGTTCTCGCGCGCACTCTTCTTGGGCTGTGGTGTGAACTTCTCCTCGTCCTCTTCACTGAAACCTTCAAAGTCATCATCGGAAAGCTCGTCCTCGGAAAACGGGTTGTCGATATCGTCCATGTCTTCTTCATCCGACCCATCCTCACTCAAAACATCCGATACTTCATGTCCGTCGTTCAGCACTTCGTCAGTAAGGCCCCCAGCCTTCCTCCTCTTGTCTCTCAACCATTTCTCATCTTGAGGCGCCGCGCGCTTTCGTTTGACACCTTTACTCTCATCCTCACTGCCACTTCCACCTCCACCGAGCAGCCAATCGAGGTCGTCATCATCTTCAACGTCGGTAGACTGCTTGCTTTTCTTACTGCCTTTCTTTCCGAGCTTCCGCTCCAGCGATGCAATCGCATCGTCCTCGTCCACTAAGCCTGCTTTGGCAGCTTGTCGTGATACGGTGAAAGAACCTGTGCTACCCTCGCTTTCTCCGCCATTATCCTCATCAAGGGAAAATATTGGCGACGGTGACGCCTGGTGTTCGACTGGCTTTGCGGTGGCCTTCTTGAGGATAGACTTCACGGGCTTCTCTTTCAAAATCGGCGCTTTGAATGGCTTTGACGAGACCAAGTCTACATCTTCGTCGTCATCATCATCTTCATTCTCTTCGAGTTCGACTGCCTGCCGCCTGGCGTGTCCTAGCCGCTCTCCTCTTGCGGGAATCCTTGATCTCGTCGCCTTCTTCTGGTGTCGCTCCGCCCTCCTCCGATCTTTGCGCGATACATCACGACTATGTTTGTTGGTAGATCCACCGAATTGATCGAGGAGCACTTTCGGCAGCTTCGGTCCTCTAAAATCGTTGCGACTCATGGAAGCGATAGTTGATGGTCCTTCGGGATTCCTGCAGCCTCAAAATTCCATCCCACTTTTTGGCCCCCACTTTGAACCATGAATCGCACTAGATACATAGTACCTACTGAGACACCTCATTCCTTGCACCGGCCTGACTTCCAGCTTGTATCATTGATCAAGAGGTCGACATGGCGCAAGCGCATTCTAGCATCGATGACTTCTTCAGCCAGTTGGCGAGCCTCATCGAGAAGACACAACAACGAGGGCATGGCTCCGTCTTCCTGACCCAGAAGCGATGTACGTCTACCTGCAAGCATTTCTGTGCCAGTGAAGAGCCGCAACTGACTTGTGATAGTGACTTTTGAAACGTCCTCTGCAACACCAGTGAACGCCGCCCAAAAGGTCGCCGACGACCCGCTCTGGGACCTTCACCCGGAGAACCCACTCCCGCTCATCGTACGGGCAACGGATGGCAAGTCGCAGTCGAAGGATCGGAAGAAGAACAAGGAGAAAGTGAAGATCAGCACAATCGTGCAACCGAACAATATCGATGCCTTCTTCGCGCGGTATGCGGAGGTATGCAAGACGGGCATGCAGAGCCTGAAGAAGCGGGACCGAAGCAAGCGCAAGAAGGAAAAGAGTAAGAAGAAAGGGAAGAGCGGCGGTGCTACAGACGAGAAGAAGGCGTGAAAAGAGGCAATCAGATGTATGGTCTGGGAAGGCTAAACCGCGCGGTGTGCGCCATACAGCAGGAACGATTGTCTTGCTTTTGGCACTCTGAGGACAACAAACATCGGCAAACCCGTCACACTCTCCTCAATTCTACACATCGAACGCCATCATTCTACCATCGCCTTCTCAAGAGCACTCATTTTATCCCAAGCGTTGCATCAGGGCGCTCAACCACAGCACAACATCACTAGAATCCGCGCAATGTCGACCACGGCGACAATCACAAAAGTCACGCACGAGTTCCAACTCAACAACGGTCCTTCTCGACGTCCACACACGATCAGACTCAAGCACTCCGCTCCTCAGCCCAAGGACGTCGTTGTCCCTACAGAGCGCATCCGACATGATCGAATCACCTTTGTCGCCACGATCAAACGAGGCCCGGAAGATCGAGAGCCCAGCCTACGCATTACCATCATCCCATGCCGCAATGATCAGAGCTTTGGAGCCATTTTCGCAGATTACCGTGAGAAGGCGGGTCGAGGAGGCGATATACTCTCGTTCTGGCGTCATGAAGCTACCACCGCTCGCCGACAGCGCGTATGGCCGGCTCAGACACCTCATGAGCTCTTCGAGGTTGGACGTGGGAGTCGGGATGCCTCCGGGCCTCCCGGTCTTCGCGAGAAAGAGTCTTGGTGTTTGGAAGTGAGGGAGTGGGAACCAGCTGGGTTTAGGCTTGACGATGACAGACACTAGCAAGGGTCAACGGGCAAGGTATCGGTCTCGCCGGCACGACAGTGTCGCATCTCCTGCACGGATGTGTTCATTCCCAACCTGCATATTAAATGTCTACGGTCTCAAAGCTTAGGTCCGGCAGACACGCACCAGCCGAACATTCGGTGATTCGGTGCTACTGGGGGCGCTTCCCACTTTGTTCCAGGTATCGATTTGGATCGTTACTGTCTCAATGTACCCTTTCAGCAGGGAGATCACTTTCTGCGCAGAAGATTCCAGCAAAATTACACACGGACTTGTCGTACAACCACCACGGCGGCTGTAAGACAGTGTACGATATACGCCAATAGCACCTTTGAGACATTTCTATTTTCTGCCAGTCGAGCGATCTTGGGTGCACTGCAGACTACTGACGACTACACGGCTTACGTTGTCTCGCACTGTGTTCCAACACGCTCCAGCAGGGCTCTCCGCGAACTTGCGAACATGCCAAACGTCGGGTGCCTGGCGAGAGCCGTACATAACAGGTAGAGGTGAATGTTCACTATCATGTCCATCTCAGTCACACTCGTTCTCTCTGAAACAGTCAAGCACAGTGTCCGCGACATGAGCTTTGCTCCGTGCGCATTTCCATTGCTCACCTCATATATATCTTCTTTGCCCTTCCACTGATTCCCACCTTGCCAAAGCACCCACGTCCACAGCTGGCAGACTTGCGAGCATCAACATACGAAGCCATCTTCAGTACGTTGGGCGTACGGAAGATAGCATTGCCGCTCTGAAAAGACACCAACCTCGATATCACAACTTCCAGATTCGGAAATCGCAACGTCCAGGAGTACGTCTCGATAAGTTCCAATCGCGGTTCATCCGTCTACCTAGATCATTAGCAACACCAATCTCTTCCCCTCCCACTCGGCAGTCTCACCGCCAGAGAAAGTACGGATCAACAAGGCGCAGAGAAAGAAGGAAGTACCCAAAGCCCATCCATCTCCGCGTGTTGTCGCTGTCCACGGGTCTCTAGTCGGCTCAAACATCTAGCATCGGACTCTCTGGCCGAGCGATGACTCAATCCGCCTCCTCCAAAGCCAAAAACGACTTCTTCTCGAAGAAAGCACCTTGGAAGCCGGAGTGGTCGAACCCCGGCAGTAGCTGGAGGAGACTCGGGGACGAACAGCGTCGGATCAACCAGGAGAGGAGGGAGCAGCATCTGGGCTTGCTCGGAATCGCAAAGCAGGTGCAAGGAGTCCAGACCGCGAAGCCCAGTGAGGATGTAAGGCGCGATGAAATTCGCGGAAAGGCCAATGCGAAGTACGGCACTGATGATGCCGCGAGTGTCGCAAAGAAGCCCAGTATTGGAGTCCATGCTGCTTCTGGTCAGCAGCAGACTGCCACATGGCAGCAGACCCAAGGCCAAATCCTTGCTGCGGCTGGGAAAAGGTCTGGGGCCAATGAGATCGCAGCAACCGCCCCGAGCGCCCCAATGCAGGAGCTTGCTTTTCGAGACGCACATACACGCCCTGTCTTGAGCAGAGCGGATGCAACAACATCTGCGCAGACTGCCGCCGACCATTCGAGTGGCACGATCGCGAAGTACGCTATCGCGGTGTCGCTGGGCTCCTACGTAGCCACTGCGGCTCCTTTCAGCGCTCTCGAGCCTACTCATAACACGGACGGCGCTGTTGGTGAGCCGCACTGTAGAAAAGCCCCCACGGCGCAGATGACGCCGGATACGCCACATCAGAAGTCGGCGCTCGGTACTGCGTCATCGGCTCGCAATGTCTTGGAAAAAGCTAACGCGCGTGCCAATCCGTCAGCAACGACCCAAGGGCGCAAGCGTCCGCTTCTGGGCGAGAGCACATCAGATGAGCCGAGACCCACCGCGAAGCCTCTCGCTCGCCCAAGAACCGCCGCCGCCGCCACGAAAACCAAGAGGACCCCAACAAGCGCTCCAAAGCGCAAGCGCGCCACTCAAACCGAGGACAATGGACAGACTCCGCAGCCAGCGAAGAGAAGCCGCAAAACCGCCGCGCCGGTCGTCCAGTCCGCTCCTCCTAGCAAGAATCTCTCGGCTGGCGAGTCGGTGTGGAGCGCTGTAATCGCTATTAGAGGTACTGGCAATATGCCAATGGCTGGCCGGATGCGAATCCACTGGGGAGCAGCGGAGTGAGAGTCAGGGTCTCGCTGTATGGTCGTCTTTTTGAAGGGGAAGGTGACTGCTGGAGGGCTGAGCCCACCGCGGTGGATGATTGTAGCGTGGTGACAGTTTGTGCGCGTAGCTTAGACTTTTGAGATTTTTCTGTGATTTCATGTACGGCATGCGAAGAATGTGGGCATGGGATGCAGTATGAGGGATAACCTAGCCTGGCGTGGATCTCGTACTGTAGCGGAGCTTTAAGGAGGGCGCATATGGGGAATGTGCTCAGCAGGGAACGAGCGAGGGTAGAAAAGGTGTAGAGCAATATTCCTTAATGTGACGAATTCGAAAGAGCGTATACTCCACTATCTCCTGCCAAATCTTCCTCTGCCATTTGCTTTCGAATTCTTGTTCTTGATCTTGAGCTTCCGAAAGTTGGCATGAGCTTGCGCTGAGACTTTCTTCTTCGTCGTGCCCGGCTTCATTCGTGGGCCATCATCCGACTTTGCCTTGTCTTCAGGTTCTGCTGCTTTCTTCTTCTTCTTCGAAGCAGCTTTTGCTTCAGTAGCAGCAGCATCGTGGCCTTCATCACCGTCCTCGGATCCACCCCAATCACCATCGGACGCATCCGAATCTGCTTTCGCGCTTCTACTTTGGATTGACCAGGCGGGTTTGGTCACGACCTGCGATTCAGCAACGACATCATCTGCGCCGTCAACTCCTTCGCCATGCTCGATTGCATCCGCGGCCTTCTTTGGCTTGTGAAGGACAGGTCGCATGACTGTGCGCCGTGTCTGTCGTTTGAGTCCTTTCTTCTTCCACAGCTTCCTAGGCTTGCCACTGGCATCAAGGGCCTCCGCACCGCCCGTTGCATCGTCTTCGCTTTCTTCGGGCGCCTCGTCAGGTCCGAGTGGCATCTCAATTGCCTGACTGTCCTCTACAAGCACCTGTGGCTTCTCAGGCCTTGCAAATTCGCCACGCTCTTCCGCCTCGAGCTCGTTCATAATGTCCCACTCATCGTCCATGCGCTTTTCCTCCTCCTTACGCAGCCCTTGGATCATACTGCTTAAACTCCGGAAAAGGCCACGCTTCTTGAGTGGCGGTCCCATGCCACCAGCATTCGCATCGTCCTCCGCAACCGATGCTAACGGGAAGCTGCGTCGCAGAAACGATGGTGTAGCAAATAGCTTCTTGACCCTGCTCGGGGTCTGCACGTCATCTTCTCGTCTCCGCTTCACGGGCGTCCCCTCGAATGCTTCTAGATATCGTCGCTTGCCCGATGATTGCGGCGTCCGAGATAATGTAGGCTCTGACGAAGGTGGTGCTGCCGACTTGCTCGGCGTTCCGGCAATGGCGGGCATTTCGGCGATAGTGGGCAGCAATGTCGATCTCGAAGGTGTGGCACATGATACCATGTCGAATATCCCAAGGACTTGGCCATCCTTTTGTGGCGTCGGGCCGAGCGCGCAACGGATGAAGGCTGGTGTTGGCTCGAGTATTGGCTCCTCCTTCCCGACCTCCAGGGTCTCCACGCTCCTCGATTTCTGAGGGGTAGCGGAGATGGCGTTGCCGGAGCGCTCTCGCAAGGCCGTCCTCTTGTGAGCGCTGGCAGGCCGAAGTCGCGCTACCTTACGCGGCGTTTCGATCGCGTGAGGTCCGGCCGAGCTCCTTCGTAGCAAGTCGTATTCGCGGTATTTGGCGGATATCGACGCGTCGTTCTTGATGTCTACGCGTCCCGGTTTGCGACCTCCGTTGGCGGCAGCGAAGGATTTCTCCCATGACTTCAGTTCCTGCCGTAAGGACGTTGCATCTAATGCGATGTCCGGGTGCAACATTCTGTCGTCTTGGTCGGAAAGGGTGATAATAGTATGTAGTGTACTTGCACCCGACAGCTTTCGTCTCGAAAGGTCTATTGGGACGTGACGAAGGGGGCGGGGAACGCGCCCAACGCGTCCTACCGTGCCGTTCCGTCCGCGCCGTGCCGCGAGATTCAGATCGAAAACTCTCGGCTCCTTCTCTCTTCCTGGGGGATGGAAAAAGGCGGACAAAATTGCACTACGTACTGCGCAATTTTGTCCCCTTTATTTTGTCCAGAGGGAACTCTCCCACCTCACATCAACCGGCAGTGCTTCATCTATAGACTATACCAGTACCTTACCGTGATACTTCCGAAACGAGACAACCTCGTCTACTTGCCACAGTGCTGCTGCTGGTCACCCACGTAGACCACGCATACTTACTCGTAGGACGCCTCTGGACTCTTTGAATGGTGTGCGACGGTACCGTTCCGATCGCTGACCAACAACATCCATCCTGACCTCAATTGTCGAGGTGAAGTAGATATAAGAACCAGGTAATAAAGCCAGCCCCGCCGAAAAGTGACTCCCTCCTGTCTCAATCGGAAATCGTGTAAGTGCTTGCAAGCTTGGCAATGGCTGATCCATCACTGTGTACCTTTCCTTCTCCTCTCAAGGGCAATGAAGGCCTACAGTCATTGCCAGAGTGTGTTGGTTACCACACGGAACGCTCCTAGACCTTCACTTCAACCTGGCTATCTTCTGACGCCATGGCGTGGACGACAGCTAGAAGGTGGAGGAGGGTCCTGGGGCCAACTCAATCGCCACCGGTCTTCGGTCAGGCGTCCGACGAGTTCCCCTCACCAATCGACACCGGTCTTCGGTCAGGCGTCCGACGAGTTCCCCTCACCAATCGAAGAGGAGGCTACGACGTGCACATCTACTTTTTCCAAAATGAGCGAGTCTGGAGCGAATCTTGCGACGAAACTAAACCAACGAATTCGACGAGAATGTCGTACTTTAAGCCTGAACCAGCCAGTGCTAACAAACGTCGGTATCAAAGTTCCCAAACTGAGGATCTACCGTCTTTGGGATCGTCCGATAGGCCCGCACACGATGGCCATGTTCGAGGTAAATGTTTTACACCCAAGCAATCCGGCAGCTTCATCCCCTGATTGGTGATCAATCGTGGGCCCTTGAGCGCACTCGGTACATCCGAATGCGGGACATCACCTGCGGGATCACACGCAATTGGCGACTTGGTGAAAGCATGTGCCATGTAAGCCTTTGGGTGCTGCAACTGACGAAACCTCCCCAGGATGGACCAGCCGCTACCTATTCAGACTGGCATTCTTCGGGCTTTGAATGAGAAAGAGGCACAGAATAATGGGTCGTGGTTCGCCTTGAAGGCCTGAGGTCATGCAGGTAAAGATGGGAAATCAGGACACTGGCAGAGTGCCAGAGGATGCAGTGCAGGCGCTAGAACGCAATGATGGTTACGCTTGTTCGGCTTGCACGCTCAGTTTACTCATGGCCTCCTCCGTACTTTTGCCCACACTGACCTCGTTCGCCCCCTCACCCTCGACATGCCCATCTGGCTTCGCTTCCACTGGGGTACCGCTCTCGGCCGGTTTACTGCCGGGAAATCGCGTACCGAGATTTTTCACCTTTTTCTTCTTCTCCGGAGCTGGCGGAGGCGGGTAAGCCCTTTGCTCAATCTCCTGCCACTCCTTGTTCTCCTCGAAATTCTTCCGTATTGGCTCCAACAGTGTCAGTAGTGCCTCTGTGACCGCCGGCTTGAGTGCCTGAGGCTGTAGGGTGTCGGCCAGATAGTCCTTGCGCATCTCCGCGATATCACTGTAGACCAGCTCCTCGGCATCCCGTCTGGGCACAACGAATCTTGGTGTGCCGTTATTCTTTAGTGCCGAGGCGGGTAATAAAACGTACTCGACGAACGAGAGCACGCCATTGTTTTCTACCTGCTTGGGCGGACAGAACGCTTTCTTCAGCTTCTTCTTCACCACCTCTGGTCCGTCGATGAGATCGATCTTCGAGTCTGGGTCCGACGAGCTCATCTTGCCGCCTTCTTGCAAGCCTGGGATGAGCGGGTTCATGAGATGCGCACGCTTCTGAAACCCGATTCTCGGCAGCGCCTCGACGGCTAGGGTGAAGATCTTTCTTTGATCGACACCACCAAACTGTGCGTCAACCCCCAGGTACTCTTCGTCGAGCGCCTGCATGAGCGGGTAGATTTGCGAGGAAAGTGGTGGCGAGTCGACTTGTTTGACGACTTCCGAGCCGGCCTTGGAGGCGTCATGACCGGAGACCGATGTGCTGAGGCGGAGCAGGTCCATGAAATACTTTGCGCCGCTCTCGCCCGTCGTTTGGTATTCGCTTCCGGTGATGAACTCGAGTCTGCTGATGTCGACCCCTGATGCCTTGAGCGTCTCCGTGATCGCGAATCGGTAGTACTTCACTCTCTCCGCCACGAGCTCGATGGGTGCTTTGAGGTTGTCTAGGAAACCGTGGACGTCGGCCAGCAGGATCTTGACGTTGCAGCCCGCGGCCAAGAACTGAGCAATCTTGAGCATGGGGACGAAGTACCCGCAATGCGGCTTGCCTGTGGTCGCCGTCCCCCAGTAGATTCGCAACGGCCGTTCATTCTTGTTCAGAATGTCTTCTATGATCTCGGGGTTCAGCACCTCTTGTAAGTTGTCTTTGATCAGCTTGAACTTTTCTTGAGGGGTCGAGGCCAGTTGGGCGCCATTGGCCGCCATTCTGCGTGTCAGACGTGAGAGACTATACAGCAGACGACCAGTGTTCAAGATAAAGGGTTGCAGAATCTAGTCAGCTATAGACTCACGTGCAAAAGTGTGAGTCAAGTTTTGATCGATTGACGAGCCATGCCAAGCTTTGGAGCGCACGCCGGCCCGGAACAGCAACAGGCCTGCTTTGTCCGCAGCGGCACGGAACGGGTCGATGCCTATTCCAGGATCCACAGTCCTCTGGGTTTCGGCAGGCTTGTGGTTAGCGATCACGGTTGAGAAGGGGGCGCGATGGTAAGAGCGGCATACTGGAGAGACAATGAATGAAAGCAAGGTTGCTGCTACACCAGACAAGGATGGCAACGAGCCGGTGGAAGTAGATGAGGACGAAGGAGTTAAGAGCGAACCACGCCCAACCGGTATCACGAACGAGCAGTCGACAACCTTATCTGCGACACTACAGAGCTTCGCCGATGGAGCATTGCATTTCCTGTCCCACGCCAGCAATGAGACACTGGGAGCGTGCCTGGTAGGGATCAGTGCGACGACGTATCTTATCCTTGGACGGGTGGGACTGGTCATCATTGGAGTGGCAGGGGGTGTAGTCTTACATGCTACGTGGGAAGGTGTCAGACATGATGATCGCGACGAGGCCACGAAGGAAGCTGAGCAGCTGCGAAGGAGAGAAACAGGCGTTGAAGTTGCGAAGCGCGTACTGGACTGGAAGGCAAACAGGACGGAAGACGTGGAGCGGGCGAAAGATGTGAAGGTGTATGCTACCCAAGGTCTGGACTACTCGAGCTTCGGGGCAGAGACGGCGACGGCACTGGATACTTTCACGAACGCGATCATCAAAGACTATGTGCACTATTGGTACGACCCAACAATTCCGGGCGAGGAGTTCTTCCCGGCATCATGTAAACGTACTCTCACGGCCTTCTTACTTTCGCTGTCCGGTCATCTCCGGCGAAAGCGGCCAGCTGATGCCTTCCTGGACTTCGCCACCAACGCGAGCAGCATCATCATCGTCTTTTTGAACGAGCTGTCTGTGGCGCTGAGCGCGTCACCGAACGTTAATGCTCAGGATGCGGTGGCTTCATACTTACAACTCAAGCCGGACAGCAGTTTATCATACATGCTCAACGAGAAGTCCCAAAAGGCAAAGCTTGCCGATGCAGCCGAAGACATCATGCAAGCTTATCTAGACTCGAAAGCGTACAACTGCCCACCCGTCCGTGTGTTTCTCGAAGAGGTCTTGGCTCAGCTCGTCCTTGGATATACTGTGACATACTGTTCACAGCCCGACTTCATAAACGAATGGATCGTTTACGGTCTAGAGGAGAGCGAGACGGCGAAGGAGGTCATGGACATGGTGGGTGCAGGAGTCGAGGGTAGAGGCGATGTGGTCAGTAAGTCTGCTGAGCAGATTGCGGAGAAACAAAATGCGAAGCGCCGAAAAGAAGATGGGGCAGAGGTTGAAGAGGCCAAAAGACCCGAGTTTGGGCACACTCGGGAAAGGAGTAGAGCGGAAGACGCGATGGAGGAGGCAATGAAGGAAGCAAAGAGACTGACTCAACTAATGATGGAAGAAGATCAGCGGAAGACAAGAGAGGAACAAGAGGGACACGGTGCCGTGGGCAGTAGCGAAGACGTATCAGATATCGCCACGCAAGGTGCTCCCACTCCGACGTCGAGCCAGAGTGACACTGAACAATCCAACGGCGAGGCGTCAGCTTTGACGAGGGAGTCAACCGCGGGCGAGAGTCCCGTCACATCGGATGACGGCCCTTTCACGCCGAACACAAAGCAGCAATTCACAAATTTCGACCAGCTGGTACCTGCTACGCCCACTGACAGTCCAGAGAAGGCGCGACGGGAACAGGCGCAGCTCACTTTATACAATGCCAACATAAGCATCTTCGACGACAGTGTACCGGGTGAGCGCACTTCGAACAAGGCTAAACCTACGATCGATTATCTCGTTCAAGTCGAGCCATCATCGTCTGCTTTTCCAGGCTGGATGATAGCAAGGAAGTACGCCGATTTCGAAATGCTGCATGAAGTGCTACGTCGGATAAGTGTCGTCACTGGAGTCCCCGAGTTCACGCAAGCCCATACCGAGCTTCCTAGGTGGCGAACGAACACGAAAGCCAACCTAAGAAGCGAGCTAGAGCGCTACTTGACAGATGCAGTGCACTTCCAGTCTCTGGCGGAGAGCGAGGGAATGAAGCGGTTTCTCGAAAAGGACCAGGGTTTCACTACTCCAAGTGAGCGGGCGAAAGGCTTCGGTTGGCCAACCCCGGATGCTTTTGGCAAGTTTGGTGGCGACATGATGAACGTCTTGACCAAAGCACCAAAGCAAGTCGCAGGCGGCGGCAAAGCTGTCTTTGGTGGTGTCGCCGGGCTTGTAGGGGGTAAGAGGCCTGGGATGGCTTCGCATCAGTCACAAGCAAGCGTTAGCAGGACAAGCACCGGCACGATAGCTTCCAACCCTGCCGCGCGGCAGAGCCAGGAGAGCATGCATTCACTCGCGAAGCCGTCGATGGAGGCGCAACGAGATCCGGCTACGCCACCAAATGCAGCAGACCTCAAGCCACGGCCTAGCGTTTCATCTCGGCGAGCAAGCAGCGAGCTCACACGTTCCGTCGACTTTGTCCAGGAAGCTGCGGCGGCGGAAGCATCGCCAACAGCGAGTCAGACAAACATACCGAGTCTGGATGGTGGACCGGAAGCAGCCATCAACCTGCCACCTCCGCCCTCGGAGATTGCCGACGATTTCGGCACATCAGCACGTGTGATGAGGCAGAGTACTGATGCATCGCGTTCAGCAAGCTTCAACCCACGAGCCTCTGCGTTAGGCGAATCCGAAGCTGCTCCGCAAACGCCACCTCCACGGCCTCACAAACCTGTCACGCCGAAGCCTGATGCGAAGCCCAAGGGCCCACTGACCGAGCGGGAGACCTCAGTCGCGATAGAGCTCATGTTCGCCGTCATCACCGAGTTGTACACCCTGTCCTCGGCGTGGCAGATCCGCCGGACGCTGCTCGCGGCGGCCAAGAACTTCCTCCTCCGACCCGGCAATCCACAGTTGATCACCATCCGAGACATGCTTCAGCAATCACTGTTGGATCATCACCTGTCCGACGCGGGGATCGCGGCGCAAATCTACAAACTTCGCGAGAACGGCCTGCCGACGACGGAGGAGCTCGAGGCGTGGAAACGAGATTACCCCGAAAAGACGCCGGAGCAAAAGGAGGAGCTGCGGGTGAAAGCGCGGAAACTACTGGTCACGAAGGGCATGCCGCAAGCGCTTACGAGCGTCATGGGTGCCGCGGCGTCTGGAGAGGCTTTGGGGAAGGTGTTTGATTGTTTGCAGGTACCCGAGGTCGGACGAGGCCTGGTGTTTGGGTTGCTGTTGCAAGCGCTGAGGATCATCACGCACTGAGTACCACGCCTTGTCTTCCGCTTGAGAGAACAGCATGCAAAGATTGGTGCCTGCCTCTTGGAACAATGAGCACGCTCACTGGGTGTGCCTTGTCCCGCTGAGTGTCCGCCGATGTTGTTCGGTGGTCGTCTATTACCTGATGGTGAAGACGTCGGCTGCTTTGTCGACACTGGGCGCTCTGCTGTCCGCCCGGAACAAAGAAGACTCGTGTACGGAGGCAAGCCTGCGATATGAGCACGCTTTGGGATACAAAGAGAAATGGCGACTTTGAACAAAGAATATTGAGATTTACCAACACTTCGACCGCATCGTTTGTTCGAGTCTGCATTTTTCTTTTTCTTCTTCGTCGTCGCATCTCTCCAGATCTTTTGCTACAACACTGCTCCACGCTCCTTTTTGATCTGCAGGACTCTCGTCCATACCACGCTCTCTTACCATACACATAACTGCAAGCAGACAGTCCCACGACGACGAAGCCGGACTTCGTCAGTGCCATTCACTCTCCCACACAAGAAAGCAACAGCAGCAGCAACACCACCATGCCACGCCAACTCACCATCACCCCCACTCCCTACAAATCCTCCAAGCTCTCCGTACCCCCTTCACCCTTCTCCCCCAAACTCCCCCTTACCC
>Ga0058704_10000079_pt1 | contig 48578 bp, 47 predicted proteins | sample AgamicMgSfe_FD_71363 | JGI IMG/M metagenome (GOLD analysis project Ga0058704, IMG submission 71363) | Agave microbial communities from Guanajuato, Mexico - Mg.Sf.e | ecosystem: Host-associated > Plants > Phyllosphere > Phylloplane/Leaf | place: Guanajuato, Mexico | collected 2012-05-30
CCTCCGGCCCCTCCCCCCAGCCCCAAGAAACCTGGCGCGGCCAGGTCCTCTTCGCCCTCGTCTTCGCCCCCGTCGGCTGCCTCCTACGCTTCTACATCAGCCTCAAACTCAACGGCCTCGTCCCCGCTTTCCCCCTCGGGACCTTCGCCGTCAACATGCTCGGCACCGCCGTCGAGGGCATGTGCTACGACATCCAACACGTCGGCGTCGGTATCATGGGCCGCGTCGGCGGCGGCCGGACGGGCTGTCAGGTGTTGCAAGGGGTGCAGGATGGGTTTTGCGGGTGCTTGACGACGGTGAGTACGTGGGTGGCGGAGATCAACGGGCTGAGGCGCAGGCACGGGTATGCGTACGCGTTCGCCAGTGTGCTCGTCGCGACGGGGTTGATGGTGGTCGTGATGGGGAGCGTCAGGTGGACGGTCGGGTTTGCCACGCCCGTGTGCAATACTGGATATCCGAATAAGATACATGGGTGAGGGTTATCGAATGTAATTCAATTTTCATGCAAGATGTGTTGAGACTTGCTAAGCACTGGATCTTCCCACTTCCACTTCGGTGAACGTCCTTGGCTACGTATAACCGCTTGTTTTCGCAAGCACCGGAAATGGCAGTCGTACCTTTGTGCACTGCAGGAAACCTGCCAGGTCCCCTCAAAACGTGAAGTCATTACAGTACCCTATCTCATCACTCACCATCATCCACAACCATATTGCTCGAATGCACACTGAGCGTCGACCTATCCGCGCTGCCCGCTCACCCATTACCTTTCGTTCGCGCAGTAGAGACTTATTACAACCAACAGACCCCTGCCGGTGCTCAATGCCTGCCCATGTGCTCAAAACAATGAACTCCAGGTGCTTTACGTAACAGAATCACATGAAAGCAAGACAAGGCCGACTCGCTAGTGTAGTTGTACAAGGAGCGTCCCCTTGAGCTGTCTGCAACGGCTATCGACTGATTTGTGTCCGAGAACAGGAAGGCTTCCTCCGAAAGTTGATACAACAATCATATCGGACCGTCGAGGTCGAGTACAGAGACGACAGTTGCAACTGGGAAGACATCTCGCTCGCATTAGCCTTTCATCGGATATGGAAGATTCGGACCGAAGCTCATGTGACGACTTCATCGTCTCGGTTCGTTGTTCCACTTGACCACAGTATGAAACAAAACCCATAGGTCTCTCCCACCCCACCGTGTCATTCAGCCATAAGACCAAGCCCATCGTGTCACATCCCATCTGTCACATCCCTCTCTCCCGAGGCATCCTATCCGTAATCCTAATACTTCGGCGGCTGCGGCGCACCATACCCACCTTGAGGCGGATACCCCGGCTGGCCCGGAGGCGGTCGGTTGTACTGTTGCTGACCCTGACCTTGACCGGGATAGCCGCCTGCGTACCCACCGGGACCTCCCTGCGGAGGAGGAGCCTGGCCGTAACCACCGGGAGGACCTTGGCCGTAGCTCGGAGGCCCTTGGCCGTAGCCTGGGCCCTGACCCGGTGGCGGACCTTGGCCGTATCCGCCCTGCTGACCTCCCGGGTAACCGCCAAGGCCACCGGGTGGTCCTCCTCCGTACCCTTGCTGCTGCGGTGGGCGGGATGGCATGCCCGGTGCCATGCTGGCCTTCTCGTCCTTGGTGTCGTAGCTGGGGTCGATGGCGCCGAGGATGAGCTTGATCATCCAGAGATCCGGGGTCAGGTCGACGGGAGGTTGGGCTTTGGCCATCTCGGCCGACTCGTTCTCGTAGTCTGGAGGAGGTCAGTACACCGGACAACCATAGAAGATGAGAGGAAACGTACTCGACGTGCAGTCTACCATCCGTCCCACCATCGGGTCGTTGTCGAGCTTCGCCAGGAACTCGGTCGCCTTCTGATCGTTGCCGACCTGTGCGAATTGGAAAGCGACTGCGCCTGGTCCGTACTCGCGCGCATTCGAGGCCTCCTGGACAGCGTAGCGAACCGTATCGACAAGGTCATTTTGCCTCTCACCCGCCGGCTGACCGTCGGTGATGCTGATGATGAGCAACGGCTTCTGCAGCTGTCGACTGCGAAGCTTAGGGATCAAGATCGGGTCAATGACCTTCTGGCGCAGCATCGTGCCGAAAGGCGTCAGACCCTTGTAGCGCTTGTTGGCCAGAAGCTGCTCGACTTGCTGCTCACTGCGGATGCCCGAGAGCATGTTCGGGGGCATGGATTCGTCGTTCATGAATCGCACATCGATGCCGTCGTCGTCGAAGAGGGTGGCGGCGAATGCGACGCGCTGCAGAATAAGCTGCAAGTCTTTGATCCGCTCGCCGTTCTCCTCGAAGGACATGGATCCGCTGTCATCGATGTAGATGACGACGTCGTACAGAGCCAAGCGGACAATATCCGTGGCGATCTCCCTCTGGATGCGCCATGCTTGGCAGAGACGGTCGACCTGCTGGCCCGCGCGAGCGGCGATCTGCTGGAGACGCTGTGCGCCGCCGGGAGAGTTCCGACCGTAGAAGCCATCCAGCCCCTTCTCTTGGACCGCTTGTTCTAGCTGGCGTAGATAGCCCTGCACATCCTGTCCACCCGCGCCGCCCATTGGCGCGCCTCCCGGGCCACCATAACCGGACTGCTGGCCGTACTGACCCGGTGGAGGCTGCTGTTGGCCGGGTTGACCATAGCCTTGTTGCTGCTGACCGCCCTGTATGTAAGACGTAACGTCAGCAATCAGCTCTCCAACGACAATAGAACGCGCGCAGAGTGGAAAGTGTCAAACGCGATTGTACGAACATAGCCGCCATAGCCGCCGCCTTGTGCGCCTGGGTAGGGTGGTTGACCGGAGCTCGGACCGCCGTAGCCACCGTACTGAGGCTGGCCGTACTGGGGCTGCTGGCCTTGTTGGCCGGGGTATGGTGGATTGGACTGCCCATACTGCGGCTGCTGAGGTTGGCTGCCTGGATAGCCGGACGGAGCGGGCGGCGGCGGCCGTTGGTAGGAAGATTGCTGTTGATAGGCGTTGGGGGCGGGCGACTGGTATGCTTGATAACCGCCGCCGGGTTGTAGGGATGGTGGTGGAGGGCCTTGACCGGAAGCGGCCATCTTCGCGGCCAAAGGCATGACGGCGGGAGGAAGTCCGGGTCGCGCGCGATGAGGTTGTATGTGTGGGAGAAGGTGATGGTGAGGGAGAAAGAAGAGAATGGGGGAAGGAACTCACAGCGGTCGGGTTGTATGGCTGATAGGGTTGCTGTTGACCGGGCTGTGTGGGAGTAATCAGAGATCAAGTCAGCCAGCTTTCTCCCGTGAAAGAGTGGGAAGGCTTTGCGCCGCTGGGAAGCTGCGTCACATGCTTCGGGGGGTCGACTCGACTTACGTAGCCGCCCGGCGCAGCACCCGATGGGGGTGGTCCCTGACCCGGAGGTGCTTGCGAGCCGTAGTTGGACACCGGAGCACCGCCAGGCGCGCCCTGTGCCGCGGCCAGTTTCGAGGCCAACTGGATGTGATATCGTTGTCAGCCTTGTCCTGACCCCAGCCCATCTCGTCGTGCATCTGCTGCTGTTGGAGAGTGACGTAGGGTGAATGGCGGGGTATACGGGTGTAGGGTACAGGGACCAAGTGTGTACTTACACCCATATTGAATTCCTGTGGATCGGGTGGTAGTTCAGGTGTAGTCGGGAGTGCAAGTAAGAGCAATGTGAAGGGTGAAGGATGAGGAGTGATGAGGAGTGAGGAGGAGTGAGGAGGAGTGAGGAGTGAGGTGAGGTGAGATGATGGTCAGTCGAAACAAACGGACGTATACCTTTTCGATTCACAGGTGGTAGCAAGTCGCGAGTGAGGCTGTGCTGGTCCAAAGGGGTCCACCCCGCCATTCTGCCAAGCCTCAGTGAACATCATCGCACGTGTTTCCTCCAGATCACGTGACCCTGACCACTTGCCGGAACGGGATGCTTCCAATTTCGCATAAATGTATGCACGTGTGTACTTGTATGTACAGGTACAGTCCGGGTATCGATTTCTCTGCCTGTACAATGCACTCCAACTCTAACAGCAAACACCTAAGCAACGGATGCGAGGGAAAGTGTTTGACGTTTCTCCTTCACCCCTCGTCCACGACGTATTTGTACACAACGGTCGGTCGGTCGGTCTCGAGTCGCTAGATAGAACTACAATGGCACAGCGTGGATCCCTCTCGTCGGGATCTCCAAACCGCATACACACACACACATACACACACCGAGTCGCATGACCCTCTGCACACGTGGTCCGAATTGCAAACCGCCTACGCCACCTTCCCCGTCTCCACCGTCTCCGTCCGCTCCGGCGACTGCTCGTCGTCGACCTTCTTCTCGAACCCCTGGCCGTGCTCGAGTCGCGCGGTGTCGGAGTAGTAGTTCTTCGTCTTCCACGCGGGGGTGCCGACGTACCGGATCCCGTTCGGGTCCTCGAACATGCCCGTGACTTCCTCCAGCGGCTTACCGGCCGTCTCCGGGAACATGAAGAAGACGTGGATGGTCATGGCGACGCAGAAGATGGCGAAGATGAGGTAGGTCTTCCATCTGGGGAGGTAGATGTGTTAGCTGAATTTGGATTGGTTCGATGGCGCGATACCTACTTGATGCTCACAAACGCCGACGGCACGAAGTATCCGAGAGCGAAGTTGAAGGCCCTGCAAGCATGTTAATAACTGAAATCAGGTCGCGTCGAAGGCGCTCGGAACTCACCAATTGCCGGAGGTGGCGAAAGCGTTGGCCTTGCCACGGAGGTGGTTCGGGAACAGCTCGGGAGGGTAGATCCACGACACCGGACCCCACGTGGGCGCGTACGATGCGACGAACAGGTACGAGCATGCGATGACGGCCTTGGAGGCGGCGCCAGACACGGCGACTGAGGCTTCCTTAATGCCGCCCACGCCGTTCGGGCCCGGGTCGGTGCCCTTGGCGCCGAGGATGGCGGCGTTGGTGAACAGCCAGATGGCCATCAGCGTCGAGCCGAAGAGCAGGGTCGGACGGCGGCCGACGCGGTCGATCCAGATCAGGGCCGGGATGGTCATGACGACGTTGATGATGTACTGGATGCTGGACGAGACGAGGAGCGTGTTGCCCGTCAGGCCGGCCATGGCGAAGACGTAGGTGATGTAGTACATCATGACGTTCATGCCCGTGAGCTGCGACCAGATCTGGGTGAAGAGGCCGATGTGGGTGCGGTTGATGTAGCGGGGCTTGAAGAGTTCCATGACGCTAACGTTCTTGCTCTGTCGTTCAATCTCGAGCCAATCCTTGATCTCTTGGAACTCGCGAGCAACCCACGGGCTGTTCGGGTCGCCGTGTCCTTGGGTGAGGATCAAGACTTGCTCACACTCCTCCCAGCGGTCTTTGCTGGCGAGCCAACGCGGCGACTCGGGCAAGATCATCATCCCGAAGAAGAGGACGATGGCCGGGATCATCTGGAGCGCCCACGGGACCCGGAAGGCAGCGGTACCCTGCATGAAAGAGCAGCCGTAGGAGATGTAGAACATGACCATGATCCCGATGGTGATGCTCCATTGTTGGCAACCCACAAGACGACCACGCTTGGACGGTGGTGCGATCTCGGAGATGTAGACCGGGCATTGAGCGGAGCAGATGCCGACGCAGAGGCCGTTGATGACACGGCCAATGATGAGCATGGGGATGTTCTGGGAAGCGCTGACGATGATGCATCCAATGACCCAGAGGAATGCACCGACCCTGAGTACACGAGGTGTCAGAGACTTAACCCGACGCCCCGAGAATGATGGGATTCTAGACCGACTTACATGATAGCTTTCTTCCGACCAAGACCGTCCGCCAGGTAGCCGGAAAAGAGAGAGGCGAGCCAGGAACCGGCCGCCATGGAAGCAGTAATTCCTCCCTGGACATTGGCGGTGGGTCCGAGGCATGGTGTATCCCCTTGGTTGAAGTAGCAGAGGTAGCCCTGGGTGGCAATGATGGCGGACATGCTCGAGATGTCAAATCCGAACAAGCCACCACCGATGACGGCGATGCCCGCGATGAGGTAAACGTTGCCGAACTGACGCATGTTGGGCAACCGTCGGGTTTCGAGGTATGGTGACCAAATGTACGACTTCGGTGTCTTGTAAGAAGGTTCTTTGTGCACGGGTGTGGCTGGCGTATTACTGTCAGCCGTCTGTTGTCAAGAGGTGGAACGGAGGTTGGACTCACATCAGCAGAACAGATATATAACGAATGTGGTCGTCGAGGCCGAGTACGTCTGCGAGACAGTCTACGATCCCGTCGAGGGAGAAGAAAGAGGAGAAGCTGCGGTGCGGAGTGATGATATATCAACTCCAGCTCCCAGAGCTGAGAAGAGGTGGAGGGCCCGGTGATCATGGGACTGCAAGACCCTTGGACCTTCCCTGTTTGTTCAAAGCCGTGTGCGGCCGCCGGCGTGACACCCGAGGATATGTATGGGATCCGCGTGTTGGCTAGGGGAGTGCAACAACATGCCAGGATTTATCGTCCTTCCAACCTATGGAATGTCGTGACCTTTTCGTGGCTTAGTACACATGCGCCATGCCAGATCCTTTGCCAACATTCACAATAGCTCGATTGGTTGTCACTGCTTGTAGCTCTCTGCCATTCTTCCGACCTTCCGCGCAGCTCGTGAAGCCTTGTGAGGGGTGCTCCGTCAGAGGCGGACTCGGCAAACGGCAAGGGGCCGGGTCTGCATGTATCGGCTGTCGGTAGCAACTCTTCGGCTGAACCGTGGCGTCGCTTTGTATTTATTGTTGCAAATTTTATGATGCAGGCTACCCATGACAGCAGTCCTCGCTCGGTTTGCGCGTTCGCCTTTCAAGTCTCCACAAGCATGAGGATGCATGACCCGCTGGAGTCACAAACCATACGGCGATCACGTGCTCGCAGTGGGCAGCTCCTTGTCCATACATGTACGCCAACGTCGCAACACGCTGACACAGAGCAGATGGGTGTGGCGCGCGGTGATGTCGATCATGAAAGCCACGGCAAGCCCACCACAGCCCTACACGGCGCGTTTCGAGGTCCACTTCCGCCCTTTCTTCAAGTGGCCTGGCTTTTCGAGAACATCTCTTCACCAACGAATCTCCATGTTGATAAGGGGCAACCCCGCGAAGGGTTATTGTGGGTAGGTATGTTGGAGACTTGGGGTGGCGGACGGCGATGAGATGAGCCAATGAGTTTGGAACTTGCGGAATATCCACCTCCTCGTCATACTAGCAGTGGGCCAGTGGCAGCGTGAGATGAAGCTGGCCTTCCATCATGAACCCGGCATTCACCAAGGCACCGCGTCCCCTTCTTGTTGTGAGGGCGAATTGACCCGACAGTGAATCGTCGACGATGCGTCGATGCCTTCCGCCTCCACATCCCGAGACCGTGCGTAGCAATTGTCGCCGAAATAAGTGGAGGCTAAGGCTGGGAGGAAGAAAAGAAGAAGCACGGCTCTCTGCGCCAGTCAGCCTCATCTCATCTCGTTCTCCGAGAGATGCCAGGGCCCAGGGGCTTATAGGATAACTGCCGAGCCCCCCAGGGCCGTGTCTCGGTCTTGGGTTGCCGAAGAAGAGGCGAGAAGTACCTGTACCTCGGAGGTTGAAGTAGGTGACTGCGCAGCCAAAGCCATGTTGGCGAACATTTTCCAGAAGTTTCATCTTCCAATGTTCAATTGCAGAAGTGCTACGGGATGGCGTGAGGTCCGAGGTCTAGCGCAAGCCAATCCTGTTTAACCCTTCGGGACGACAACGGCTACCCGCTGCAGAAAGACTTATAAAACGGATGGAGATCGTTGCGGAAGAACAGCGGTGGTGTGTTGAAGCGGGTATATGGTCTATACGGTACAAGAAAGGAGGACGTGCTACAACGTGGTATGGGTGAATACGCTGTGTCCACGTCCTATCTCCATATGTACTCAGCACCACCCACCGGAGCACAAAACCAGCTTTCCTACGGGGGGAGCCCCCCCAAACTTGTCCATTCCATCCTCCCAAAGAGAGAGTTGATCACGGACTGCGCGCCTCGAACCTGCCTTGCTTCGAGCTCCTCGCCTCGTCCAAATTGTCCCGGAAACTCCGCCACAGCTTCGCCACCACGCCCTCCTGCTCCATGCGGTCGACGATCTTGTTCGCGTACTTGCGCCGCTTCTTCGTGCTCCACGTGTCCCGCTGCACGATCTTCTCGCTCGTGTTGTAGCCCTGCGCGATCAACCAGGTGACGACCCAGTCGTTGAGGTGGTAGCGCCAGTGCGAGAGGTTGTGCGCAGTTTCGGCGTTGGACATGCAGAACCGACCCACGTAGAAGAGGGTGCTTTCCGGTAGGATTTGGCGGCCTTGGTGATCGTATGTGTATTTATCCTGAGCGTTATCCTCGTTCGCATCCGCGCTTGACTCGTCTGAGGATTCGGCGTCGTCGTCGTCGTCATCATCGTTACGACCAACTTCATCTAGCGTCTCGGGATGGTAAGGCTTTCCGAGGAATTGGATCTGCCATGTGGGAACGTGGTTGGCGCGGTTACACGCCTCGCACTTGTCGCGGAAGAAAGCGTCGCCCGTTGACCTGTCAAGCTCAAGGTTGGCCATATCCGGTCGCGCCCTCAACGCCATGGTGAACTCTGGCTTCCAAGCCGCTGAAACGAACTTCGACTGCGCGAGGCCGCTCACCTCGTCGCTGAGCTTGCGGAACGTCAGGTCGTAGATCTCGTCGTCCATCTGGAAAGCCGGGTTGATCTTCTTCTGAACCATCCACTCGACGGCGAACTTGAACAGCTCCTTCGACTTCATCGACGCGTAGCGGGTGTACTTCAGCGGCAGTCCGTCAGGTACACCCAACAAGGACCCGTCGGCCTCGTCCTCGTCGATGAACTGCTCGTCATCCTCGGTGGCGTTGAACATCTGCCGGCTGCTGGTGATTTGAGGCGTATCACCGTCGGAGGAGTCGTCATAAACATCGTCCTGATCTTCGTCACTAGCTACGTTATCATCGTTGTCTTCGCTCTGGACCTCGATGTCTTCTCCCTCTTCCCTCGACTGCGGCTGTGGCTGAGACTGGCTGGAGCGCTTCCGCTTCAACCGTTCTAGAGCCTGTCGTCTCTTGTTCTTCTCCGCGGTTTGAGTATTGCGCGGCGCACGTGCAGAGTTCTCAGCGTCACTGCTTGGTGCAAGGAAGTCCAAGTCCTCATTCAAGTCCGCTTGCTCCCGCCGCGACATCTGACGTGGACGCTTGAGGATACGCCTGCGTGGCGTCACTGGAGCATCGTCCTCGTCTTCGTCCTCCTCACTCTCTGCATCGTCCTCATAGCCGTCGTTGCGAGAGCGGGTCAAATCGCCCGGCGGCTCGATGATTTCGAGATCGACATCACTTTGCAGCGCGCGCGGAGGAGAAGAAGAGATGAAGTCATCGACAGAATTTCTTCTAACTCTCTTGCGAGGCTGCCTACCTAGTGTAGTTGGCATGTCGTCCTCGCTCTCTTCATCTTCACCCGGTCCTAGTCCTGGCTCCTTACCACCACTGACTACAACGTTGTCATCCGATTCTGACTCTACGACAGCCCGCCTTGAGCTCTGCGTCGCCCGACCGCTCGCTTTCTGTGTTCGTGCCATAGCTCTGGCTGCTTTGCTGTTGGATCGCGCAAGTTCATCAGGCGAAGGCAGGTCTGAGGCAACCGATTCGTCGCTAGAAATATCCACCACCGCCTTTCTTTTCTTGCCGCGGGTCCGAGACGGACTACTGAAGATCCCAGAACGTGCCGAAGAGTGAGGCTGAGCTGATGAAGATAGTTTGACCGGTGAACTGAAGGTGTCGGCATCTCGAGTTCCACTGAAGTCGAGCTGCTGCTGCTTGTCCCGCCTGTTGCGAGCAGTGGACTGTTGTCGCGTGGTTGTGCCACTTTTCCTCGCTTGTACCGGCTCACTGGACTTCGTGTCGTCCGTATCACCGTGAGGTTTGCTTGACCGCAACGTAGCCGCAGGCGTGGGCAGGTCTGCATTTACACCGTCGAACTGAGCGCTTTCGATATTGTCACGGTCGCCCCTCGTCGCGGTGTCCCGTAGTTTGCGACGCTTGGCAGGACCTGGCGACCCATCGTAACCGACCGCCGCGGCACGGTCTTTGACTTGCTGGTTGTAACCTTTGGTTGCTGGCGACGAGGATGGCAGTGGATTGAAAGTGAGGCGTGTTTGCTGCTTGCGTGTACGCTTCGAGACCGGCATGATGGCGATGGGTCAGGTTGGCATCGTGACGACCATTGCCATGTCAACTCATTCAGGCATACAGAAGCAGAGAGGTGACTTTGAGTGAGTGAACCCGCGTTTTCGCGTTTGGCAATGACGTGACGCCACCACTGCAGGGTCTGGAAGTTTGGCCGGGGTGAAGTGGGATGGCTGAGATGCCCGAGGCTCACTAAATATCGCTCGAGTCCATTCCACGAAGCCGTATGAGACAACACCTCTGGGTTCGGGATTCAAGTCCCCTCCGTAACTACATCACCCGCAGTCGTCTGGTCACGCCCGGAATCAACACGCATCTCCAGAAACACACCATGGCCTTCCGGAATCGAGCGTCAGCCGATGACTTTGAGGAGGTCGCCAGTACATCAGTACCGGGTCGACAGACCTCCAATCATTTCCCGTGCGACAAGAAGCCCAATGCCTGTACGTTGCCGGCTTTCCTCACCACGTCTTACCTCCGTCGGAATCTGATCATTGATTTGCAGTCACAGAGTTGATGAAACCGCCCAAGCACAAGCCTACGCCCGATCGGACCGATGCGCCTACAGCACGAACCGTGTTCTCCGGTCGAGACGGGTTGGCGGCGTATACCGTAGATCCTGCATCGTTCCCATCGAGCCGAGTAGTCTACTACAACGACAAGTTCGTCGTCATCAACGATCTCTACCCGAAAGCGAGCGTGCACCTCCTCATCCTCCCTCGAGATACGACCAAGAACGTGATGGAACCGCAGGACGCTTTCGACGACCCTGCCTTCCTCGCGGATTGCAGAGAAGAACTGAAGCAGGTCCGGGTGATAGTGGCTTCCGAGCTGCGACGCAAGTTTGGGCAGTTCTCGAAAACAGAGAAACCCCGACTCGACGCCATGATCTCGGATATCCCTCCCGATGAACTGCCACCAGGTCGCGATTGGGACAAGGAGATCATTTCGGGCATACATGCCAACCCCTCGATGAACCACCTCCACATCCACGTCCTCAGTCGAGAGATGGTGAGCGAGCCCATGAAGAGGAGCAACCACTATCTCTCCTTCACCACCGACTTCCTTGTGGACCTGGATCAATTCCCGCTGTCGGAGGACGATCACAGGCGACGGTACGCGCATTTCCCGGGGGACATGCTGTGCTGGCGATGTGGGCGGAACTACGGGAATCGGATGAAGAAGTTGAAAGAGCATCTCGAGGACGAGTTTGAGGAATGGAAAAGGGAGTGAGGTTTCAATGTTGTTAACGTATGGAGGTTTCGGATGACGTTGCGGCGAATTCGGTCAAGATGAGGCGTTCGTTGATGGTGGCACGACACCAGGAGCGCCAGCGCCAAACGGATGCGCCTATCTTCAATGTACGTTCTTTGACGCCCCTGTGATGATTGCAGAGTACTAATAATCTTCTCCCCAAGGGCACAATCGGGTAGGCTACACGCGTTTACCGAACCGGCCGATGCGGGCAATGTCGCACAACAGCTTGCCATCAACAAATATGACCTGTCGCATCCTGCCCCACGCATCAAGCCACGACGCGACAATCTCATGCAGATGCACACAGACCGCATGGCCTTGTAGGGGGTTGCGAGTTGCCGCGCATGTATGTTGTTGATGTCGGTTCGGACGAGGTTGGTGTATGTCTGTTCCATTTCACTGTATGCATGTCTCTGCAGGCGGGAGCCGCGGGAAGTCGCAGTGCTGTGAGCGGCCCGCTCCCCTGAACCGGGGTTGCCTTTGCAACCAATTGAACGTCACTGAACAAACGGGAAGCACGACAAGTTCAGTTGTGCGACGCGATTCTTTTCCACCCTCAACCTCACCCTCACCCTTGCTTTCCTTCACTATATCATCATCACGTCCCTCCACCCGACCTCACGCGACGACTCGGACACCACCACTGAATTGCGAACGCGCCTTCCACGTTCGCAACGACTCTCTCAAGCATTCACCGGCGCGGCGCACGCGATTGTGGCCGCCCTCACGATGGCAATGCCGAATAGTATGACTGACGATGACACGATGACCCCTTACTGGACCCGATACGAGCACTTGAAGTACAATGATGTGATGAAAAATGTTCTGATCGAGGTGAGCAGTCACTCTTGTCTTCAACCCTACGCAGTGGCGACTACAATCGAGTCCGTCAAGGCGCGTCGGGAGATCTTGACATGCTCATATGTCGACCGTCGATCCATCGAGATGACTCAATAACGCGAGGACGGCTATAGGAACTCATAAGCAAGTATGAAGGCTTGAAGGTGAAGCACGAGACCTACGTGCGAGAGCACGACGAGAATGGACCTCGCGCGCGAGAATCGCAGCTGCTGGCCAATATGGATCAGCTACAGCGCATCATGGTAGGTCGCAGCGAACTCGAGTCTCCCGATCCTCTGCGGCTACTCAACCCCGAACAGAATCGTGCGCCCTTCATCATCGTTCTGGTCGACGGCGACAATATGATGTTCAATCAGGCATATCTTCGTGACGGCGCGAACGGCGGGATGCGTGCAGCGGCTGCTCTACATGACGCGGTCGCCGAGTGGGCTGCCGCCAACGTTGTTGATTGCGACGCCGACGTCAAGGTCGTGGTTCGCGTCTACGCCAGCGTGAAAAGCCTCGCCGATGCCTACATCAGGTCCGGAGTCGTCACTTCTCCAACGCAGGTTGAGGAGTTCTCGCGCGGCTTCACTCGTGGCAACGCGCTGTTCGATTTCGTGGATCTGGGCTACGGCAAAGGCGGTGCCGATGCAGATGACAAGCTCGCCGGTAAGTCGCATGTTCGAAGTCAGAATTTCTGGTGTCCTGACGTTCCACAGATGTGTTCAATCTTCACCTTTACGACTATCATTGCCGCCAGGTCATCGTGGGATGCTCTCACAACAGTAGCTGCGCTCGTTCGCTTGAGCAGTGCGTCACTAACAACGAGGCAATGCCGCGGATCACGCTTCTCGAGGGTTCTTCGTTCGAAAAGGAACGTGCAGCCTTTCCCTTCTCAAAGGCGAAGTTCGCAGGCATCCTCCAGGAATCCAAGGCTAACAACAACCCCTATGACCTGCTCGGCGATTTGCGCCGCGACTCACGGGCATTGAGTGGTGCCAGCAGCGCGTTCACTCCACGCAACGCCACGCCATTCTTCACCCCTGGTGGGGGCATACCGCAGATCGACGGCCCCGGGCTTACCTTCAGACCACCCCACCTCCGCAGCGACTCCTTGGCATCATCCACCAACTCCTCCGACAATGGCGTCAAAACCTGGGCCGGTGCAGCCAAAGTGGCGGCTGCTTTACCTTTCACCGACTTGCCTCGTCCGACATCTCAGCACGCGGGGTTCACCTCCGCCATCACGCGCAACAAGAAAGGCCAGCGTCTCGATGTTGCATTGGAGTATGACCGTGAGGAGGTGCAACGCCTCAAGAAGCTCAAGTGCTGCAACCAGCACTACATCGGTCAAGGGTGTTGTCACTACAACGCCGGCAAAGTCGACAAGTGTCCGCACGCCCACGACTTTGACCTCTCCACGCGGGACATGCACCACCTCCGCGTCATCGCGCGGGAAACGCCGTGCAAGCGCGGCTCCGAGTGCGACGACATCAAGTGCATCTACGGCCACAGCTGCCCGTTCCCCATGGCGTCCGAGGGCTCCATGAGGGGCATTGGGTGCTTGAACGGCAGCGCTTGCCGGTTTCCGGACGGCATGCATGGAATGGACAAGGTGCCCGTCAAGATGATCAAGGTGACTGGCACCTTTTGATCGAGGTTGGGTGGTGATGAGGAGGGTTTCGGGTGTGTATTGATAATGGGAGTGCTTTGCTATGCACCACCGCATGTACTTGTAGCTTCCACCGCTCGCCTGCGCACAACAGTCCACCGAGCAGGATTGCATGACCGGCATGCTGTACTAAGCTCGTACAGCGTTCTACACCCTCATTCCACTGCGAGTCGTCTCCTGAGATCGTGTTCGATCGCACTTGGTTAGTCGAAGCATGAACACAGGCGTTTCGACCAGGTTATCTCTTATTTCATTACTGATGACAGAGACTGACCCCTGGAGTCCTGCACCCGGGGGTAGGGAGACGGTGATTTCAAAGCGATCGGAAGGCGTGCTGGTACTGGATACCTGTATTCAAGCAGCATACCTGTACCGACGCCGCTGACGCTGGCCCAGCCCGGAAGAGTGATTACAATTCGGCTCCGATAGATCCTGTAGCGCCGTGGTGAGCGTAGAGTTTGTCAGTGATTTCCAGTTGAATCTTCTTTCGTGGGTTCAAGATATGTATGTCGGAGCCGGGGCGCGTTGGGGGTTTGCATAACTCATAGTACGGAGGAAGTGCACGGGATGACGGGAAGCGGCTCTTGCTCTGAAGTCGATCCAGCCAATCGGATCGATGCGCTTTGATCTGGAGAAGCTCCGGCTCGATCCGGTGAAGGCGTATTCATGTAAGCAGGGCAGCGCACCTCACCTTTTCCATCGGATCTCTTTTCATCATCATTTCATACGATCAAAAAGCTACGGCTGGCACGTTGGGATTCGAGAGTCTTGGCGGGGTATGCATCTCGCGTCCTCATCGGGCCAGATGCGGTCGAGATTCGAGGGTGAGGCCGGGTTTGCGTCAATCGACGCTGGTCCATCCGCATAAAACTGCTTGTGCAAGTGAACTGGCGTCGTCTACCCGCGGCGCGTCCTCTCGTACCTCACCTGGGGAGTTATGCAGGCCTCGTCGTTTTGGGGATGTATACATATGGCGAGCCGGGTGGGCCCGAGACGGCGAGGGTTCTGCTAGAATAGGTACGTACCTTGTAAGGTAGATAGAGCTCGATGTTCAGAGCGAAGACCCTTGGTCGCTCTGCCCGCACTTAATAAGTCGAAGTCCCTTGACTCTCTTCCATCATTCACGGTCCTCACTCTCTTGCCAATCGACGCTCACTCATCCCTCACCGACACCCACCCTCGGTGGATGCCAGCTCGACAAGGCCCGGGCATCTGGTCGTGAGCGGCACCATGGCAACCAGCGACGACACTCCCACTGAGCGCGGAGAGACGCCAGATTATCTCGACTCGGAAGGCAAAGAGGCCATCGAGGAGTCCACAGGATCCGAAGACGACTCATCCAGCAAAGATCGAACTTACCAGCCGATCAATGCTGGCGACGACGCCGTGCTGACCCGATTGGCCTCTCAATTCTCCCGGACCCAATCTCACTACTCGCGTCGAAGCAGCACTGGACCCGAGGATGCCTTGCAGAAGACAGGCACGATTGATGGCCTGGAGCTCGGAGATCCGGTGCTGGACCCAAGCAGTCCGAAATTCGATCTCCACAAGTATCTCCGCAAGACGCTGAGCATCCTGGCTGGGGAAAATATCAAGCTCAAGCATGCTGGTGTGGTGCTCAAGAACGTCAACGTCAGGGGAACCGGATCAGCGCTAAGTCTACAAAGCACGGTGGGCAGCTTGCTTATGTCGCCATTGCGTTTCAACGAACTCGTCAATCTGGGACATAAACAGTCGAAGCACATCCTCCGCAACTTCGATGCTCTCATCAAGAGCGGGGAGCTTCTCATCGTCCTCGGACGACCGGGATCCGGATGCAGCACGTTTCTGAAGACCATCACGGGCGAGATGCACGGCCTGCAACTCGACAAGGACTCCGTCGTGCACTACAACGGCATTTCCCAGCAGCAAATGATGAAAGAGTTCAAAGGTGAGGTCGTGTACAACCAGGAAGTCGATAAACACTTCCCTCATCTTACCGTCGGTGAGACGCTCGAGCATGCGGCAGCGCTCCGCACCCCGAGCAACCGCCCAATGGGCGTGTCTCGCAAGGAGCTGGTTAAACACATTGCACAAGTGGTCATGGCGGTGTATGGCCTCAGTCATACGTACAACACCAAAGTCGGCAATGACTTTGTGCGAGGGGTGCGTTTACACCCACCCTTGATCGTATGAGACGTGCGCTGATCAACTGATATCAAATAGGTGTCTGGAGGCGAGCGCAAGAGGGTGTCGATCGCTGAAATGGCGGTCGCAGGCTCACCAATAGCCGCATGGGATAACAGCACGCGTGGTTTGGACTCTGCTACAGCACTTGCATTTACCGAGTCGCTGCGTCAGTCTGCCAGTATTGCCGGATCGTCCCATGCGGTCGCCATCTACCAGGCCAGTCAGGCCATCTACGATCTCTTCGACCGAGCCGTCGTGCTTTACGAAGGCCGACAGATCTACTATGGGCCGACCAAGCATGCCAAGGCTTACTTTGAGAACATGGGATGGTTCTGTCCGCAGCGTCAGACAACGGGCGACTTCTTGACGAGCGTCACCAACCCCGCGGAAAGACGGGCAAAGGAAGGGTTCGAGAACAAGGTCCCCCGAACGCCGGACGACTTCGAGGCATACTGGCGCGCAAGCGGAGAGTACGCAGCTTTGCACAGAGAAATCCAATCATACGAGCAGAAGTACCCACTCGAACACGGCCAACACCTGGAAGAGATGCGCTCGGTCAAGCGGGAACAGCAGGCGAAGCACACCCGGCCCAAGTCGGCGTACGTCGTGAGCGTGCCGATGCAGATCAAGTTGAACGCCATCCGCGCGTATCACCGGATGTGGAACGACAAGGCCTCGACCTTCACGCCCGTGATCGGCAACATCGTCATGGCGTTGATCATCGGAAGCGTCTTCTTCAACACCCCGGACGCCACCGTCGGCTTCACGTCCAAGGGCGCCGTGCTCTTCTTCGCCGTGTTGCTAAACGCGCTCTCGGCCATTGCGGAGATCAACAGTCTGTACAGTCAGCGGCCGATCGTCGAGAAGCACAAGTCGTACGCCTTTTATCACCCCTGGACCGAAGCCATGGCCGGGATTGTCCTTGACATACCCGTCAAGTTCCTCCAGGCGGTGGCCTTTAACATCATCCTTTACTTCCTCGCTGGGCTTCGACGGAAGCCGTCGCAGTTCTTCATCTTCTTCCTCATCAACTTCATTTCTACATTCGGTAGGTGCATCCCCGTCAGACCCTCTTTCGCTTATGCTAATGTATTGTACAGTGAGTTACCGAGAGGTCTGTACTTCAGGTGAGACATTACTGACTCCTTTTAGGTCATGTCGGCCGTCTTCCGCACCATGGCGGCTTTGACCAAGACGATTTCCCAAGCCATGGCCCTTTCAGGAGTGCTGGTGCTCGCGATTGTCGTTTACACGGGCTTCACGATCCCAGTCGCCTATATGCACCCTTGGTTCTCATGGCTCCGTTACCTGAACCCTGTGTTTTACGCTTTCGAAATCCTCGTCGCCAACGAGTTCCATGGCCGCGATTTCGCTTGCTCGGCGATTGTCCCGGCTTACACCCCATTACAGGGTAACTCGTGGGTTTGCTCCTCTAGAGGTGCTGTTGCTGGTCAGAGAACCGTCAACGGAGAAGCCTACATCCAAGCCGCCTACCAATACACCTACGCACACGTTTGGCGGAATTTCGGAATCCTCCTGGCTTTCCTCTTCGGCTTCATGGTCATTTACTTCGTCGCCACAGAGCTGAACTCGTCCACCTCGTCGACCGCAGAGGTCCTGGTGTTCCGAAGGGGTCATGTACCGGCATATCTCCAGGACTCGGAAAAGAAGAACGGGAAAGATGAGGAGGCTGGAGCGACACAGCAGGCCACCGAGACCAACAACGAAGAGAAGGAAGAAATGGACGTGATCCCGGCGCAGAAAGATGTCTTTACTTGGCGCGATGTCGTTTACGATATCCAGATCAAAGGCGAGCCTCGCCGGTTACTCGACCACGTGTCTGGGTGGGTTCGACCCGGCACGCTCACGGCTCTGATGGGAACTTCAGGGGCTGGAAAAACAACTTTGCTCGACGTAAGTGCTGGTGCTGGTTTTGTTCGATCCGATATGAGATGGCGATCGCTGACTGGTCTCCAGGCTTTGGCTCAACGAACGACCATGGGTGTGATCACCGGCGACATGTTCGTCAACGGCAAGCCTCTAGACTCCAGCTTTCAACGCAAGACGGGTTACGGTAATTGATTCTCTTCTCTCTATCGCTCTTTTCATGGATCTGACAGGCTCCGCAACAGTACAGCAACAGGACCTCCACCTGGAGACAGCCACTGTCCGCGAATCGCTCCGCTTTTCCGCCATGCTCCGCCAACCCAAGAACATCAGCAAGCAAGAGAAGTACGAGTTCGTGGAAAGTGTCATCAGCATGCTGGGGATGGAGGACTTTGCTGAAGCGGTTGTGGGCGTAAGCATGATGAATGTTTCACCCATTGCAGAGCTCTACTGACTATCTTGGATAGGTTCCTGGCCAAGGACTCAATGTCGAGCAGCGGAAACTGCTCACCATCGGTGTTGAGCTCGCAGCCAAACCGAAGTTACTTGTCTTTCTCGACGAACCCACCAGCGGTGAGTGTACACACGAAAGCGGTGACTGATATGATTCGAGCGCTAACGCTATTTCCAGGCCTCGATTCGCAGAGCTCTTGGGCCATCTGCGCCTTCTTGCGTAAACTCGCCGATAGTGGACAGGCCGTGCTTTGCACCATCCACCAGCCGAGCGCCATCCTATTCCAGCAATTCGACAGGCTCTTGTTCCTCCGTAGAGGCGGTCAGACAGTCTACTTCGGGGATATCGGCGAGAACTCACGAACGCTGCTCGAATACTTCGAACGCAACGGTGCCCGTGCCTGTGCAGAAGAAGAAAACCCGGCCGAGTACATGCTCGAGATCGCTGGTGACAAGAACTTCGATTGGCACGCAGCTTGGAAGGAGAGCCCAGAAGCGGAGGGCATTCAACACGAAATCGACAAGATCCATCAAGAGCGTGCCGATGCTCCCGCCAGCGACGACGACCCTTCTGCGCACGCGGAGTTCGCGACGCCGTTCACGACGCAGCTGTACGAGGTTACGTTCCGCGTGTTTCAGCAGTACTGGCGCATGCCCTCCTACATCATGGCGAAGTTCCTCTTGAGCATGGGATCTGGATTGTTCATCGGCTTTTCATTCTACAACGCTGACAGCAGCCAGCAGGGCATGCAGAATGTCCTCTACAGCCTGTTCATGGTCAGCTCCATCTTCAGTACCATCGTCCAGTAAGCAACACTCCGGGCGGTCTCTCGCTTATTGTTACTGACTGTACTATTTCTACAGGCAAATCATGCCGCTCTTTGTGACCCAACGTGACCTTTTCGAAGTCCGCGAGCGACCGAGCAAGGCGTACAGCTGGAAAGCGTTCCTCTTCGCCAACATCGTCGTGGAGTGGCCGTATCAGATCTTCGCGGGGATCCTGGTCTTCGCCACGTTCTACTACCCCGTGGTCGGCATCCAGGACTCGGAACGACAGGGTCTCGTCCTGCTGCTCTGCATCGTCTTCTTCATTTACTCCTCGACCTTCGCACACCTCTGCATAGCGGCGTTGCCGGATGCGCAGACGGCAGGCAGCATCGTCACCCTCTTGTTCTCCATGTCCCTGACCTTCAACGGGGTCATGCAGGCCCCCAACGCCCTCCCAGGGTTCTGGATCTTCATGTACAGGGTCTCACCATTCACCTACTGGGTCGGGGCCATGGCCGACGCCATGCTCTACGGACGGCAAATCACCTGCGCGACGGATGAACTCTCCATCTTCGACCCTCCCGCCGGCCAGACATGCGGCGCATACCTCGCGCCTTACCTCACCCAAGCGCCCGGCACGCTGCAGAACCCCATGGCCACGAGCGGGTGCCAGTACTGCGGCCTCCGCAGCGCGAACCAATTTCTCGCCGGCGTCGACATCAACTGGGCCGATCGCTGGAGGGATTTCGGGCTGATGTGGGTGTACGTGGCCTTTGACGTCGCCGGCGCCGTGTTCCTGTACTGGTACTTCCGAGCGAGAAAGTCGTCGGGGAAAACGTCCGTCGGGCTGAGAGGCCGGATTGCGAAGGTGGTGGAAGCGGTCCGCAATCAATACAAGGCCAAGGCGAGGGTGAACAAGAGTAATGCGCAAGTGTTTTGATCTGATATGGTTGTTTTGGGAGAGCGAGCTGGTGCTCTCGTAGTGTATGAGTAGACAACGACACGACTGCTTACGTTCATAATTATTATACATGCCACGATGTTACACTTAGAAAATGTACTTTCCACTACACATAGGTATGTACATATGTACTCACTCATGTGCCTTATGTACGTATTTCAACGGTACTTGTAGCCTTATGACGTCGGGTGGGTTCACCATTGGAGAGACTCGAGCTCCCAGACGCACGGACGTCCACAGATTCCTAACGGCCACCAGCTGTAGTAGCTTCGCACGCTCGCTCACAACCAACACCCTCCACTCCCTGTCATTACTCTGCACATAACCTGCCCATTGGTGCGCCCGAAATGTCCATAGCACGTACAGCGGCTCTCCGGAGTATCAATGCCTCGCTGAGGCATTCCGGCGCCCGCGCGACCCCGAGATTCTCCGCTTCCGCACGCACGCAGCTGGCCATTGGGAGACGGTATGCCAGCGACGGAGGCCATGCGGCGCCCAGCTCTGATCTTCCATGGTAAGTATGAAACCAGCGTGCCGACTCGAAACGGCCCTACAAGCGGCGGCGGCGTGGCATGACTGACATGACCGTGCAGGCTGATCGGCGCCGTTGCAGTAACCATCCCGTCATGCTGGTACCTCTGGCCGAGCGCCTCGCACGCTGAGTCTGGCCATCACGGCGGTCACGAGGAGCATGGTGAGGCTCACGAGGAGAAGGAGGAGGCAGAAGAGGAGGCTCCCGAGGAAGAAGCTCCTCAGGACGAGGAGAAGCCAGCCGAGCAGACTGAGCAGAAGGATGAGGAGCCGGAGCAGAAGCAGGACGAGGGCGCTCAAGACACCACCCCAGAACAAGAAAAGCGCAAAGAGAGCGAGCAGACTGCCAAACCCTCCGGCAGCGAAGGCGAGTCCATGCCAGCCGGTCCTGACGCCAACAAGCAATCCTCCCGGACCGAAGGCGCCGAAATGAAGGACACCCCGGACCACACTGGCGACACCAGTGGGGTCAAGTTCAAGGGTAACATGCAGGAGAGCTCTGGTGGCCACATGGACACGAGGAAGCGAGAGCCGGACAGCAAGGGTGGCTACAAGTTACGCATCGACTCCGGCCTGCAGAGGAACCTCGGCGAGGGCGAGGAGGGCGAGCAGAGCAGCGAGGACAGAGAAGAGGCAAGCTACAATTACCGCGTGTTACGATTGATGAGCTTTGTACACTGACTTAATGTTTTCACCCAGGCCGCCACCGCCAAAGCTCCAAAGAAGCAAAGCCCCGGCGACATCTCGAGCAAGCAGATGGGCATGTCCAACACCCCGACCCGGCACTCCCACTTGATCACCGACGACCCGGAGAAGTCGAAGAAGGGCGAGGGCACGCCGGAGACGGCCAAGGCCATGGGTACCGTCAGCCCGAACCGCCCGCAGAAGTGAAAGTCTATTATAGGCCTCGCATGTACTTTGTAGAACAAGTGAGAGGGTGGCGATTGGAGGAGTATGTACATACAGTACTATGTCGAAAGCAGAGAGATGACCCTAGCTTCGAACATTCAGTGAACAGAGGTCGCATCGAAAGGCCATCAACTCATCGATGCTATGGAGCTTGAGTTGAGCTCTCAAGTGAACGAGCGAGCGAGAGAGAACGTACGTTTCCTCCTACCAGATCACAAGACGGCCGTGGTATACTTCAGTGTCAAGCCAACAGTGCTCCCGAACCTACTCCAGGGCGATGCTCAGCCTTGGCAGTATCATTGCTTTCAGGAGGAGTTAGTGGAACATCCCGAAAACGCCCTTCATCACGCTTTCGCGAAAGTCTATCGTTGTCGAAGTCGCCGCAACGAGTCGTGCCAAAGTGCAGGCGATGCTCTAAACTCTTGAGGTCCGTTGCTATCGCGAGGGACCATGCCAGTCGACAAGCTTGGACGTTGGAACGCGCTGCGTGCATTCTCGTATGCCTTTGAAAGAAGACTCCCGTTGATGTCAAAGAACAGTGCGCACTTCCACAGACTACAGTGGCATTTGACCAAGCCTAAGGGCGGGAAGTCGTGAGTGAGGTGAATGTCACTGTTCGTTGTGCTAGAAGTGGCATGCATCAGCTCCTCAAAAGGCTTCTCCGGACGTCCGCGTGCAGTCGTCTACTTCGAACGCGCACGCCAGAGCGCGCGGCAGGAGAAGAGTGGACCGCGGATACTGGGGGAGTCGTGGTCACCCTCCGAGAGTATTGACTGAAAGGAGCCCTTCAGAGTGAGGCAACAACACCTTCGGACAGCATGCTGTATTGAAACCTATGGGTCGAATAGATACAATTCCCCATTATCAAACCACACGTCATCTTTAACATTCTTCACTGCTTATCCGTCCTGGCTCCCAGACCCTCCTTCCCGCCCTTCACGCCGCCCTTGACTTCATGAAACCCTGTACTCCTATCGCTTTCGGCCTGCCCGTCGGGCTGCTTGGCGGGATGGTCGTCGCCCGTCGCGTTGGCTTCTTGCGGGTCGTTCGCGCCGGCTGATGACTGTCGCGAGTAAAGGTAAGGTTAGCATAGGTTGATCGCGTATCAGCCGTCTCGCCGTTTGTAAACTCACCTGTGGGTCGTCGGCGGGGTGACTGGATTTGCCAGCCTGCTTCGCGGCCGGTGGGCCCTCGCTGTGTGGTGGTGAAGCGAGAAAGTAGGCGGTGTTTGATAGAGGGCGTCTGCTGGCTTGTTGGATCCTGTTGGCGCGTGCGAAGACGCATGACGCTCTACGAGTCGTCCGGGAGAGTAGTGACATGCTCCCGATCTAGTAGTAAGTAGTGGTTAAGGTCGTCAATGGTGATAGTCTGTTCTGGTCTAATACAATGTGAGAGGCGCACAGATGTCCAACAGCACACACATGCATTGAAGTGCATCCTCGACTCGCATGATATCATGATGAGCGAATCGCGAAACGCCAGACTAACGCGCAGTATATCTGTCGCGAGTGCAAATATGGCGAGATGGAACATCGAACTCACCGCGGACAGTCACAGTGCAAACGGACACGATCGATTCACGGATCTGTTTGCACGATTGATGTCGGTGTCTGGGAGATGCAACGTGAAGATTGAAAGCCGGGCTGGAGTGAGGTGCAAGACCCACCCACACAATACAACTTTGCCTACAAAGCGTATGGAAAGGATATCGCAAATGGTAATCATGGTCTCCTATGTAAGGGCACAAAGTGAAGTAAGAAGTTGTGAGATGGATTGAAAGAAGTCTATGTACACCATAACAATCGACAAGGCTCCAACACCACATATTCTGTACAACGTCACGCCTACATAGGCCCGCCAACGACAATGGTCAAGGACTGCGGGTTGGAGTCCGCCACAACGCCAGACTGGTTCTCCCCAGCTGGGTTGACGTCGTCGTATGAGAAAGCGTATCCCTTGCCATCCACCTCGTACTTGTGCACCAGCGCACTGTACCAGTTGGTCGGCGCCGTGTTGTAGTAAGCGCTGGACGCGAGGCCGGGCTGCACGTTCCCCCCCGTCATCATGAGAGTCGTGCGGTCGAAAGCGGCGCACAGGCGTGGCACGACGGCGCGGTGGACGTCGTTGTCGCTCGCCGCGATCCCGAACGGTCCGCTGTTGCAGCCGAAGATGTCGCCGGCGCTGGGTTTGGCGTAGCCGCGGTTGTCGCCTTTGCACTGAAGCAACCCGTTCGACACCGTGCACGGCACCTTGCCGGCCGCGCCTTGAGTGTCGACGGTGAGCGTGTTGGTCTTGTAGTGGTTCCACACTTGATCGATGTATTGGGTGAAGTAATTGCTGAAGGCCGACGGGTGAGACGCCACGTAGTCGCTGGGCGCGATGACTCGCAGAGCTTTGCCCTGCGAGTTCGCCATGCAGAGATCACCCCACGGCTGGCCGTCGGCATTGCCTTGTGCTTGCAAGGCTTTGCAGATGTCCGACACGGCGGTAGCCTTCAATCCATGTGCAGTCTGCGAGGTGCCGTCGCCGCAAACCATAGACATTCCCACTGTATCGACGATTAGATCAATGTACCAGAGGTAGGGAGATAGGATAAATCACCTACGGACAAGACCGACGAAGTCCACATAGCTGATATTTGCGTAGAGGCCCCCCTCGGTGTTTGTCAGCTCCACAAAGCCCCAGTTGACATTCGCGCTCGGATCGGAGGGGTTGACAGCGGATGGCTCCACGAGAGACGGGTTCCCGTTAGCAGAGCAGACGGTGAAAAAATGCAATTTGCCCCGGGCGAACCACACACGAGCTGACGAGATATAGCCGGGTAGGGTGACGGTGGTCGTACTGCCTCTGCTGCCCAGTGGAATTGCGACATTCGCGGTGACGTTCTGAGGGACGCCGGTGCTGGCATCGCACTTGGGGTAGAAGAAAGTGCCGCCTGGCCGGAGCATGACCAGCCGACCGTTCGAGTCCAGGCCGGTGACATAGGCATTGATGGAATCACCCGGATAGTTGTTGACAAGGTTGAGCGGGAGTTTCGAGGACTTGACAGCGACCGCTTCCACCCGGCTGAGCGGGATTGCCACTTTGGAGGATGCGTCCTCGGGAGCAGGACTGGTTGCGTTGACCGTGTCTTGCTTGGTAATGATGATGTCTTCGGCGGAGCCAGCATGAACCGTAACGAGCGGCGCGGCCGAAACGATGCCGACGAGACTGCCTGCAGCCGCGAGTGCGAGATTGAGAAGTCCACGCATGATGACGGGTGTATAATAGGACAGAGAAGTATTGATGTAAGAGCGTTTCCGGAGGAAAAATGAGTGAAATGCCAACGAGTGACTAGTATATTGAAAGACAGTGGTAGAGAGCGACGGGCACACAAGTAAGAGACAAGAAGTATAGAGTGTGTTTTCGAGAGCTTTGGAGGGAAGACTTGACCTACTTATCTTGACTGAAGGTCGTCTTCCAGCATCAGCTAGCCCCTGTGCCCATTGAGGGCAACCGTTCTGCCGCGCATACAGATCACTCCCCGAAACCAGTTGTCAAAGGTGACATCCGCCCTATCGAAAAAGCAGAGACCGAGAACATTCACATATGTGGAGATTCTTTGCCGCAAATCCGAAAAGGCCCTGCGAACGTTTGGGTTGCTTGGCCGTGATATGCAGTCAAGGGCGATGCACAATCTCCTGTGGGCAGAAGTCATTAGGTCTGGCCACTGCGTGTCCATGGCTGGGTTCGCAGTGCGGTTGTGTCTGGATGTTTCAAGGCTCCACAAAGCCACCTGTAGCGAGGTTTCCAAAGGTTGAGGGCAGGTTGAAGCGGAGCATGAACCCGCACGCAGATGCGGCCCGTATGCGTTTCCTTCTGCTCGTGGTGACTGCCCTACAGGATTGGTCGTTAGGCTATAGTACCATGGTATTAGGGGTTAGTCCCTGAAAGACCCAAAACTGGTTGTGACTTGTGGGCCATCCACATCAACAGCCGGCTCGCGACGGGTTTCCGGATGGCCAAACCAAGGGTTGCCTGGACTTATCATCCCAAAAGACAACGCCATCCGTTCGTACCAGCACACGACCAGGCGTGCGTTCGGGCAGCACGGAGGACGACAGGTTCAGCCGGCGATGGCATTGATGGAAAGAGAAGTACGCCCGATGAGCGAGCTTGTTAGGATTGTCCAGCATGTTCACACGAATCTGGACGTCGATGGACGCCACGACCGTGTGTGAGTGCCCGCGATAGGCCGGGGGGCGGGTGGAAGTCTGGTAAAAGATGGATGAGGGAAAAAGCAGATGTTCGTGAAGAAGAAGAAGAAGAGTGAGGCTGGTGTTGCTGATAGGTCGTCGTCCAGATTACGCTAGCACCCGCGGAGCCGCGCCACCATCCCACCACTTTAACTTGACCTCGGCCGAGCAATACTACTAAAAAACATGCATTTACTGATCGCGGTATTTCTCTTCACCAGTACACAGGTATGCGCACCCCTTTTGCGCCTCGACGGTGCGATCAACGGTCACAAAGTCTTCCATTAAATTGCAATGCCCGGCCACAAGCGGCTTGGTCTCCGCAAGTAGGATCCTCGATCTGCAGCGGACGCGAAGAACTTTCCTACAGCATGCGCGATCAGGCCGTGATCTTGCTTCAACCCGTTGGCTCTGTCACTACTAGGTAGTACGAAAATCTTCATAGCAGGACATCCCGACGACTTCAACGGACACGATCAGTACAGTCATGTCATTGTCTGAGATCCGCGTTCTGATGGAGGGACGAGAACCGTCGTGGTCGGGGGAGCACGGCTACAACGAATCCACCCGGCACGTTGGAGCTTTGCATCAGCCATGGTGCTCTCGTGATGTCGTCACTTAGCCATTGGCTGTAGTTCAGCATCGCACTGTTCGATGAGGAAGACGTACTGGAAGTCTTGAGAGCGAGCCGTTCGCTACCCGGGCACTTCCCATGATGAAATTCTGTTTCAGTGAGATACAAGGCATTGTCTTCCGTCGGGCTACCTGTTGTCCATCGATGCGGCAATATCATAGTAGGTTCTTGCGAGTGTTTGAGAATGCTCCCAGCGCCAGAAGATGACCACTCTCCTTGGAGCAGGACTTTGGAGGTTGAGCGCACGTCACGAGCATCCACTTGGCAGTCCCAGCCGCACGTTCGACCCGTAGTAACCTTTCAGAGCCTTGACAAGTGATTGTTGACTCCCACAAAACGCAGCAGAAGCTGGAAAGATGGGTGCAGATAAGTCCATCACGATTAACAGGTATATACAATCTTACATATGCCATCTCGTTCCCAAACTGCGTGAATACACTCCATTCGATTTGCGCCACGACGCCGGCCGATGCAAGTAGCACACAGCGGCGCTACAGAGCAATACAAGGAACGCGTTGGTGAATTAACATGAGCAGCCTTCATTGCTCTCACCGATGTTGATGGGGATGGTCTCTGGGAAATCCGGGTTATAGTCGTTCGACTCCTCTTGGGCCAGTGCGTTTCGCGCGATGACTGTGCCAAACGTCAGCATTACCTTGACCAGCAAATAGCGTTTCTGGGCAAACGCTTACCCTCAAACGCCTGTTCCACATTGACACCTTCCTTCGCACTCGTCTCAAAGTAAGGTATGCCGCCCTTCGCCTGGCAGAACGCTGCTGCCCGCTTGCTGCTGATCACCCTCTTGTCCTCGCCCGCATCCACCTTGTTGCCCAGCACCACAAAAGGAAAGCTCTCGGGGTCCATCGGGCTCGCTTGTATGAGGAACTCATCCCGCCACGAGTCCAACGTGTCGAAACTCTTGCTGTTGTTGACGTCGTACACCAACACGCAGCAGTCGGCGCCGCGGTAAAACGCCACTCCTAAAGATTGGAAGCGCTCCTGTCCGGCCGTGTCCCATAGCTGCATCGTCACCAGGCGGTCGTCCACCAGGACCTCTTTCGTGAGGAAGTCGGCGCCGATGGTCGCCTTGTAGCTTGCGCTGAACTTCTTGTTGACGTATTGGTGCATTAGTGAGGTCTTTCCGACCCCACTATCGCCCAGGATGATCACCTTGAGCAAGATCTTCTTGCGCGAAGACATCGTGTGCGATGGATGGGAGAGCTCTGGGTTGGTGTGGTTAGGGGGGGGGCTCAAGTCGTGGTCAAGTGGGTGGCGGCTGGTCGCTGGCTCTCGGAAGATATAGAAGTTCGAATGTGTATCGTGGGTCGAGATTTTCGAGGTTTTAACAAAGTGTGATGTCGAAGATGCGCTGGTGTTGATCGGATGTCGTCCTACGAACATGAACGTGAAGCTTTGAATCCGCGCGATGTCATGCGGGTGGCAGGTGTCTCACAGTGCACTGACCCGCTGTACCCTTGCAACACGAACCGACGCACTCTTCACCTCACGTTCAGTGCCAAACACTTTCTCTCCCACTCGACAATAAATGCTCATCCTCATGGCATGCCGTATTCACCACTATGAGGTTTGCCCTCTCTCTGAGAAAGGTGACGTTCAACGGCAGACCGAGTCCGCTCGTGGACGCCGCGATGAAGAAAATACCACCAACTGCTCGTCCCCACGACGACTAACCCTATCGCCGCTCACAAGCAACACTCGACTTAGATCTCTCGGGCGAGTCGTTCCCTGCAAATCATCCACCCTATGTACCCGACAGGTCGGGTTGCAGGTGTTCATGGCGAACACTGAACGTTGAAACAGCTGCTAGGGTTTCCGAGGTACGCGATACTGGTCCAAATACTCGCTTGAACGTGAAAGCACCCGGGCAGCATCGAGACTGTTCGCGGACTTCGAAGAACAATGGCCGGAGAACATTTCTTACTTGTTTACATACACCGCTGCCGACGAAGCTGATCGGAAATGGAAGAGAAAGAATTGCCACCTCCGCCCGTCTGGCGCCCAGCCTTCCCAAGCTTGTCAGATCGTGTGGGGCCAACCGTATAGATCTCTCGTATAATAACAGCCTGGTCCGGCTTCGACGACACAGATACACATCACGTACACCACTCCGCGGGCATCAACGACGCTTACGACCACCATCCGCAATCGCGATCGCAAATCCCTTTGTCGAAATTGGACGTGCTGAACCCTTCGCCTTCGGCTTCCCACTCAGCATCGCGTCCACGGGATGCGAGATGTATCGCATTCGCTTCCATCGCTCATCGCTACCTTCGCTACGTACCCCATGGAGGTATAGCGGTATAGTTGCGAGCTTCTCTGCTACTCGACTGCTGCGCTCGACGGTCTTACCAAGAAATCCTTCTCCCACTGCCCAAGCCTACCAAGGATCCTCCAGAAACTATGTCCTGCGCCACGCTCTGCAGAACGCGTAAGACGGACCTGGTAGTCGTACGACGGTCAAGTATACAAATAGCGTAGAGCCCCTTCTTCTCCCCCACCACCCGTCCTACTTTCAGACCTTCTCATTTTCTTTCTACCAGGTCTTCGTCGAAGCGAAGGATAACACGAGAGCTCGACGAGGATGCGCCCCAAACCCACCATCCCAGCCGCATTGGCCGTTGGCTTTGCCTCGGCGCAGGACGCCAGCATGAACGTGACCTCGCTCATCGCGGGGAACAGCAACTTGACCGCCCTGGCTGGCCTACTGACCACCTTCCCAAACATCGCGACCGAGATCACCAGCAGGACCAACTTTACCCTGTTCGCCCCAAACAACCAGGCTCTCCGTCCGCTCACCTCCTCCGGCATGCTGACTTCGAACCCCAACGCGAGCTCGACCAATCTGATCAGAGCGATGTTCGACTATCATATCCTGAACGGCCATGTCTACGCTGCCAACATCTCGTCTACACCGCAGTTCCCTCCCACCGCCCTGAACGGCACAATGTACAGCAACGTCACTGGTGGTCAAGTCGTTGAATGCCGCCGGGTCGACAATAGCTCCGTGGAGATCATCTCCGGGTTGAAGAGCGTTGCTAACGTTACCCAATCTGTGGGTCTGCCCGTCTAAAGTCTTGCTCGACTTGACCATCATTCACGTTCTGACTTGCGTGTGCACAGGACCTCATCTTCAACGGCGGCGTCGTCCATGTCATCGACCGACTTCTCTCGATCCCGACCAACTTCTCCTCCGTCGCACAAGCTGCCAACCTCACCGCCCTCCTCGGCGCCACCAACGCCGCCGCTGCGACCGAGACCCTGGACACGGCGACGCGAGGCCTGACCATATTTGCCCCCTCCAATTCCGCCTTCCAAAGCATCGGCTCCGCGAACCTCACCGCCGAGCAGTTGCAGGGCGTCTTGCAGTATCACGTCCTGAACGGCACAGTCGCGTACTCCAGCTCCCTCACCAACGCCTCGCAAATGACCCTCGCCGGCAGCAACCTTAACATCACCATCGCCGACGACGGCGACGTCTTCGTCAACTCCGCCCGAGTCGTCGTCCCGGATGTGCTTTTCTCGGGTGGTGTCATCCACGTCATCGACTCCATGCTCAACCCGAACGGCACCTCGAACGGCACCGTGCCTGGGGCAACCGGTACGGCGGTCGACACAGCCTACAGCGGCGTCTCCTCGGCCTCGACGGTGCCGTTCACGTCCGGCGTGCCGACGCCATCGAGCAGTATTGCCGCGTTGGTGAGTACGATGACGGATGTGGCGAGTGGCTATAGTAGTGTGGTTCCCGCCGGTGGCGGGTCGGCGACGGGTGGTGCCGGTGGCGGGAGCGGAGGCTCGAGCAGTAGCAGTGGACTGGCCGCGGCACCAACGGGTGTCGTGGGCGCAGCGGCGTTGTTCGGCGCGGCTGCGTTCCTTGCGAATGTGTAGAAGAGGGTGATCGAACGAAAACGAGAGAGGAAGAAGTATGGACACGGCTTTTCCATGATGTAAGTGGAAAATCGATTCGATATATGCACAGTAGTGTTGATGATGAAACGATGCAAAAGTAGTGTTTGACATTAGTGATCTAATCACTCAAAACTCGTGACTTCTTCGCCCTGACTCCTCCATCACTACTCTCGTCCTGCACGACCAGGTGCAACGGCTCGACCCAATGCTTATATAGTCCCTTCCGCGGAGCCAACTGCTTGATCGAAGTACTCGACACTTCCGTCGGCTTATCACGATCGACCAATAAGGCCATGGGCACGATCTGGCGACGGTAGAGCTCGTTGCGATGGCTATCGTCCTAATTGCCCTGCTGGCGATGGCGACAATGATGATGGGTGAGGCATGCCGAGGAAGCGGTTGAGGAGTGGATGTTTTGAGCAATCTGACCGCCGCTTAGGTAGCTATGCCGTCTCCCCGTGCCGGTATGCCGACATCTCGGGAACGAGGCACAGCATACCCAACGTCTCCTGGTCACGCGCGCATGCGTCAGCCACGTTGCAGGGCGGCGGGCTTCAAAGGTTGGTACCACCTGTCGGAGATGCGCTTCCGATTCCGTCGATCATCTTCATTCGTCGTCGTCGTGCTCCACTGCAGGACGCAGCCCATCCTGCACCCTTTGCACATCCATCGGCCACCTCCATCTCCCCACGACCTTTCCCGTGATCAGCGCCAGCGGTATCGGTCCATACATCCTCGAGTCATGCGACCACGTCAGATTGTCCCCGACTACCCAACAGTGTCCCGTAGGTATTTGCATCATCATATTCGTCGTCATCGGCGTATCCCGCAGTACGAAATCCCCCGGCATTCCCAGCACCCTCTTGAGCCCACGTTCGCCCGGTCGCGTAGGGATTTTGAAGCTGACAGTATCGCCGACGCTCACTTCACGCCCCCGACGGTAGTATTTGCTGATGACGACCCAGTCGCCCGAGGAGGCGAAGTTTGGCAGCATGGAGATGCCGTAGGTCTCGGAGACGCTGTACCCGTATTCCCAGAAGGTGTGGAGCGTGAGGCTGGCAACAATCATGAAGGTCATGTATCTCGCGAGAGGGGAGACGGCCTCGTAGCCGGCAAGGATGGGAGGAGCGGCGAAGGGGTTGAACAAATAGCGAATGGTCTTTTGTCGTCGGGTCTCGGGGGTGGTAGTTGGTTTGGTAGTGTTGTGACGGAGCTGCTGGGCGTGCAGGCTGGACCTGTTCGTCCTTGATCGTGTGGACGGTCGTATGGCACCGAATGCAACTCGACGGAACATCATTATGCTCTCCTCCGCCACCACTGCCCACTCCGCTGTCCCTATGAACTTTCGAGGTCGATCTTTACCGAGTGATGGTGGGACTGACGGGAGCTGGAGGTTAAGCTTATCTTATGTAATCAGATAAGGTTCCCGATCCCGTCGCAGATCGACGCCGCTGCCTCAGCCACATCTCTCCTGCGCGCTTGCGCCACGATCACGCGCGTATTCCAACATCCGACATCCGTTTGCTTCTTCGGTCTTACCACCCAAACCTCCTTGAGACACATCGCGACCTGTATTACTAGGCAATCGAGAGAGTGGTGATACCCGACCAACTCCCTCCGAGTTGTGTACGCAACCACAACACAACTGCGAGCTGCGCCATCGGCCCTTTCACTCTGCGCACATCATGACGTCTAGGTGATCAAACCTCCGCCGCCGCCGACATGGCACGTACCGATTTTGACGACCTTCCCACCCTCTCCGCCTCACCTCCCGCTTCTCCGCATCGTTCTCGCCGCTCCTGGGCCCGTATGATCGAGCGCTGCTGCTGCCAGACCCTCCAGTACTTCCCCCTATGCTTTGTCTACGGCCTCACGACTTGGGCGATATGGGTGGAGGTCGGGGTTTCGTTTCTCGGACTCGGTGGTGTTGCGACTACGGGAGCCTGGTTTCCTTACCTCAAGGCCGGACTGGGTCTGGCGCTGTATGCGCTTCTGAATTGGAGCTACACGACCGCTGTGTTCACCAACCCTGGCAGTCCGCTGGACGAGAGGCTGGGTCTTGCTCAAAAAACAGGAAGCACTGGTGGCAGGAAAAATGGTGGTTATGAGGGTTTACCAAGCTATGAAGACGAGGGGATAGAAGGTTCGCAAGAGCTGCCGCATGGGATGACGACGGTCACGGCGAAAAGTACAGGCAAGCCGCGATTCTGCAAGAAGTGTCGTTGCGTAAAGCCCGACCGCACACACCATTGCTCGACGTGTGGGAAGTGCGTGCTGAAGATGGATCATCACTGTCCCTGGCTCGCGACTTGCGTTGGATTACGGAATTACAAGGCCTTTATCCTCTTCCTGACATATACAAGCTTGTTCTGCTGGCTTTGCTTCGCCGTCTCTGCTGCGTGGGTTTGGGCGGAGCTCATGGACGAGACGCAGATGCAGGAAGGCTTGCGAGTTGTCAACACCATCCTACTCGCCGTACTGGGTGGCATCATCGGCCTCGTCTTGTCTGGGTTCACTGGCTGGCACATTTACCTCGCCGTGACGGCACAGACGACTATCGAAAGCCTGGAGAAGACGCGGTATCTCTCCCCTTTGCGGAGAAGCATGGAACACCAGCTGCAGAACCGTTCTCAACATCGCCACTATCTCAGCCAAGATCAAAACAGCAACACCCACGAACTTTCTGGTTCCGCTGGTCTACTGTTGAACAACGACGGTCAGTCTCTCACCGACCGAGTCAAAGAGATTCACGCCAACGCTCTCCCTGGCGTCCTCCGTCCGGAAGAAGGCGAAGACTCCCGTGATGTGTCTCGGGCTCACACCCCGGTTGTTCCGACCGGTTTCTCTGAGTCTGAATCTCCCGCCAGGGCCAGCCTCCACCGCTCCTTCGCTTCGCTGGAAGAACAACGTGAGCGTGAGCGCTACGAAGCCTACCTCGACGAACAAGATAGTGAGACGCTACCGAACGCGTTCGATCTAGGCTGGAAGCGCAACCTCAAGCACGTGTTCGGAGAGAATCCATTGTTCTGGGGCGTGCCTGTGTGTAACACGAGTGGCGATGGTTGGGCGTGGGACCTGAGCGAGACATGGTCAGAAGCGAGAGCGGAACTCACAAGGCAGAAGGCGCAGAGGCAGAGGGAGCGGGATGCGTGGGATGCACAGCCTGGTTCCTTCGAGCCACCGCGGCCCCAGCGGGATCTGAAGTGGACCCCGGGCCGAGGGTTCGTGGATCGAGCGAAGAATGTCGCGCCAACACAAGTGCACGCTCGGGCGAGCTCGGCGGCGGACGTGCGAGCGCAAATGCAGATGCAGCCTTTGGACCGTAGGAAGGCGGACGATGATGGGGAGACCGACTACGACACAAGCAGTAGTGACGACGAGGTCAAGCGGATGTACAGTCACGTGGGTTTCCAGGGGCATGCGGGACCGACGGCAAACTGGAATGATGTGCCTGATGAGTTCCTGGGGCCGCCGAGGAGCCGGACGGCGAGGAGGAAAGGAGACTAGTCTCAAACCTGTACTTTTGTGACGGGACTGTATCATAGCAGTGGCCAGTTGTTTATCGCGATGTACACTGCCAACGCTTGGAAAGTCCGTCTGTTGATAGATGTTTGATCTGCAACAGCTGCTCGTCTGCCATGCCCGGCACTATGCTTCCCCATGCGAGGATACGCTTGGCTGCTTGGGTACAGATGTCTAAGGTATACCCGCGTTGCTGAATTTCGCGCTCGTTTGGCCATACAACTCTCCGCAGTCGTACATACCAGCCAGCGTCTGCCGAACGGTACCACTTAGGTGACGGTATTGCAACCTCTCTGTCGGTCGCCGTCCCTGCTCACTCGAGGTCTTTGGAACAGTCGCTCTCGTCTGCGCTGCTCATCATTGTGGCGTGCGGACGCATCAGTTTCGCTCGCCATAGCTTCGTGCAGACCGAGTTTCCGGACCACCAACGCTTATCAGATGTACAGAATGGCCAGGGGACTCAATGTACGGTGGAATTGCTCGTCGGTTATTGTTATGCGTTCACTCTCCTGAGCGTCAGCACGGAGTGGTGGCGTCTGAAGGCTCCTGGTCGTTGAAAGCCGCTGATGGTGTGACCGGTGAAGGCAGGAGACAGAGCAGGCAACTGTACTGCGTGCGTGGATGTGCGCTTGCTTCGCATATCTTTTACAACGGCAGCGACAAAAGCATTTCATCGTACAATTCCGCTTGAACGCACAATCAGACAAGTTAAAGACTCGCCAACCGTTCACATCTTCGCACGCCTGCTCTTCCCCGGCCGCTGCTTCCCACCCTTGCCCTTCATGCGCTTCGCGGAGAATCCGCTCACATCGGCCGCCGATCTGGCGTCGTTGCTCTTCGCGAATCTCTTCTTGCCCCCAAACCCGAACTTTTCGTCTTTCTTTTGCCGCTTTCTGTTCGCAGGTCCACCTGCACTTGCACCTTTGGCTCGTCTCGCCGCACGGTCGGCTTTCTCTGTGTCCGCAGCGTTCTCGAGCGCGACGTCGAACATGTCGTCTTCGTTGGCGTTGAGGTCGGCACCTTGTCGTTCTGCGATGGATGTCAGTGACGGTGCGCTGTTGCACCTTTTTGGGGAGCAACTCACTTCTCTTCAACACATTGATCTTGTCAAGAGTCTCCCTCTTCGCCTTATCCCGCTCCTGCATCTTCGCCACCTGCACCGCCTTGCCAAACTTCTTGAGATCCCTTTGCCGTCGCGCGTCGGAACTGGCTTTCTTTCTCGCTGCCTCATCCACCATCTTCTGCCGCACTTTGCCCATCTGCTCCTCCGACTTCACCATCTCTGCAAAGTAGTCTGTCGGTCGCGTGAACGCCACGCCTTCTTTCTTCAGCTGGATCCGCGCCTCCTTGACGGCGTCCAAGGACTGCTTGTAGAAGGCGAGCTCACGGCCAAGGTCGTCTTCGACGTCAGCAATCTCCACGGGCGCTGACGAAGTGACGGACTGCGTGGTGGAGAAGGGTAGACTGGACGATAGAGCGAATGACTTGAGCGAACGTTGCAGTGCGGCGGTGTTGTTGATGGTCAAGCGTTGATGCGGTATCACGTCTCCTCTGTCTTCGGAGGCAAGTGATTCGATATCCGAGAGCGGTATGTCATCCTCTTCGTCTTCGTCCTCATCTACTTCCTCAGAATTGCCGTTGGGTAACTTCTTCACCGGCGAGCCACCAGCCGCTGTGTAGAACGTTGCGTCATCTTCTGAGTCCGACTCGGACTCGTCTTCGAAAGTCCCCAATTCGATACCACCCGCCTCTCCACCCTCATCAGCCTCCTCACTCTTATCCGTCTCCCACCCGTCGACTTCGCCGTCCACTTTCTCCGCCAGCTCTGCACCATGGGCCGCCTCCTCCTCTTTTCGTTTCTCCACCAGCTTCTTTGTCAAGGCTTGCGCCAGCACGTCTTCTTGCGCTCCGCCGATCCCATCCTCCAGCACATCGACGCCGAGAGGCTGCTGCTGCTCTTTCTGCCGTTTTCGCTTCTCGGCCTGCTTTTGCAGCCTTTTCTGGTGATCTTGCTTGTGGTCAACGCCTCGGGTGCGATCTAAAGCGCTCTTCAATCTACTTCCTTTCGCCATGTTTACGCTATGCCAATGGTGACTTTGAACGTCAGCTCGGCAAAATCGGTGTCTGAAGTCACCTCGGCCGCAAGATAATTTCCAGACGCCAAGATTTCGGGGCGGAACAGTCCCGTGGTCTACCTCACGACCACACATACAGTAGGTACTGTAGCGAACAGCCCGACCGAGATGATCCAACCTACACGTACTATGTAGGTAGGTACCTACATAGTCCTACATAGTACATATAGGTAGGCAGGATCTCATGTCCGCTCCAAACTCCATAATTACACATTCATGGACATGGCGAAAGCTTTGTACCTTAGCGCACACTCGAACACGGAAGAGACAGCAGCACTTCCTGGCGACTTGAGGAATTTGCATGTATTGCACTCTTCTGGCATCACTTCGCAACAAGATGGCGCTGCACTCACCTCTCGCCCTTTGCGAATTGCCTACCTAAAGTTGCAATGGGTACATAATGTACGAACGGCTTTGACATGTTCGAAAGCGCCACCGCAGTCGTCGTAGCTAGCTTTCGGGAGCACTGGCGAAACGGTAGGGATTTGTCGCTTGCGCGGTTGCGATGTTGGACGATGCGGTCACGCGACTGCGGGAGGGATCCGATTGCATTCGTCTGAAAGATTGATGTGTTGGAAATTTGCTAGTAGGAATACCCATGCGCGATGTTGGTAATCACATGGGGAAGCGTGGCGATTCATCCCCGAGACACAACAGTCGAGATGAGCTGCTGGCGGCCGTTGGACGTTTACTTTGGAGAAGAAAATGGACAGGAGCTAGCGCCGGCCGGGAGCGAGCAAATCACCGTGAAGTATCTGTAGCTCGGAATGCCACTTCAAGGGATTGCGTGCGGTAGTGGTGTTGTGTGAACTTGAGCTTGCGCGAACGCCATGGAACCGTGAGATGAAGGGGAAAGTGTCGAAGAAGTGTAGAAGTACAAAGTGGATCTGCCGCTGCAACGTGACAAGTCTACAGGTACCGCAAAGGGCTTCGTCACTCGTAATATGCCGTTATGTGAGTTCGGCGCTCACTTCGCACCCGCCTTGTCTTTCCACGGATAATCCGCATTGGGGTGAATCTCCGGTTCCTGGATATACGCCCGCTGCTCCGCCTTTTTCTTACTGTCCACCCCGAACCTCGCATCCCGATCACCTACCGCCTTGTCGAAGTCGAACTGGTCTTTTGCCGTGAAACTCGTCATCAGCTGCGGCTGACCCAGCGGCAGCTCATCCCCACGATCCGTCTGCCACAGATGGTACACCTTGCCATACAGCTCCACCACCTCCTCCATCTCCTTCACCTCCGCCGTCTCCCACGCTGCGTTGGGCATGGCGGACGGCGTCGGCATGATGAGCATGCCGCTCTTGACTTCGAAGACATGGCTGTGCCACAGTTTGCGCTCCTCCGCGTCGAGCTTTTCGTATATGTACGGTTTGACCATGTACTCGATGCCGATCAGTCGCGCATTGGGCTTGTCCGAGTCGTAGAGGATACATTGCCGCACGTCATCGTTGAGGTGCGCGCAATAATGGTTCGCCTCGACGTAGCGACCGGGCTCGTTGGCGTAGGTGTGGAAGGCGTTGAGGTGGGCGCAGAGACGCTTGGGTGGATCAAAGTTCTGGCTCATGGCGGCACCAGTCTCAAGAGTCCGGTTCTTTGCTGACGCTGGGGCGCCCTTGGTGGCGTTTGTGGTTGGGATTGCGTCCATGATAAGATCGCAGATACTTGGATGGGATTGAGAGGAGAGGAGAGGAGATATGGATGCAGAACGCGCAGAGAGCAGGGGTTTGTTGGAGAATGAAAAGACGAAAGCACAAACCGGAGGGAGCTGTTACTCCCTCTTGACGTCACCAATACTTCATGTCTGCAGTGATCCTGGTGAAGGGGAAGGATGCATAAAGTTGGCCGAAGCGTGAGCTCAAGTTGGTAGACGGGTAGACGATACTAAACATTGGGTGAATGCGAAGGACTTGATTATCGATCGCTTGCAGGAGAAGGAGAGGGAGTGAGGTCTGGTGCTTGACCCCAGGCCCGTTTCAACTCGGGTGGCCCGTTGATGCCTAAGGCCAAAGTGATTCCGTCACATGTATGAGGGCGAAGGCTATCGGCCACTGAATACTCGTCAAAGGGCTCGTGAAACATTTCGACCCCTTCACACCAACTGCATTCCACAGGCGACCACATCTCAATATCATTATCTCACCGTCAGGTTAATCGCCTGCGCCACTCCGTACGACCACTCGCCACTCATTCCTTTGCGCATGATCATGCCGGCCTCTCACTAGCTCCAGCATGAACTTCTTCAACAACAAACAACCCGCCAAAACGACTGTTCGGAGAACGAGTGTCAAAATCCCCGTCGCAAGCACTTCGACCAATGGAGTACCACATCATACACCCCCAGCGGTTCGCGCAACGGATCCGAGCCGCTTCAAGTTATCCGAGCGGACAGGCGGGAAGCCTTCGACATCAAATGCGCCTGCCAAGGCGGCAAAGACGGTGGAAAGGCGAGCACTGGCGTCATCACGGGGGGTGAAGAGGAAGAGCGCCACGCCGGATGTGCACTTCAGCAGTGATGACGAGGAGGGCGACAGCAGCGATCTCGCAACCAGTGACTCGGATGCGTCGCGCAAGCGGGTCAAGAGCAGTGTCAGCTCGGTCGACAGTTTCGCGGGACCACGACGGAAGATCCTGTCGGAAAAGGCGTTTCGTGACTACAACGGCGGGCATCGGTTCATTCATGGCGCGGAAGCAACCTCCGGCGAGTACGCCAGCCTGTTCAAGCCTCCATGGGACGCCGAGCTTTTCCGGACGGTCGAGCTGCAATATCCGAGTCGGTGCGCACGGGAACGCTTCGAGATCAAGTGGCCGCGACAGGAGAAGGATGACTACAAGCCGATGGAAGATATCATCCAGACCATTCACTACATCGCGAAATACTACTTTCCTCCCGAGCTGAGCCGAAAGTACACGGATGACAGCACGGGTCTGGAGCGACGCTTCAATCGCGCCTACAAACGCGAAAGCATCGACGAGTTTGTCGGCATCGTCGAGGACTTCAACTCCGTGCTGACCCCACTCCTTCAAGACGGCACCGTGGAGCGGGAACTGCGAAGGAAGCACGGGCTGGAATTGGACTGGATCCAGCGGATCTTGGACCAGATTTTCGTGCGCACCGTTTCACCCAAAGCGGAGAAACTGAACGCCTACAAGAACGGCAGCGACAACGTCTACGGCGAGCTGCTGCCCCGCTTCGTCAGCAACATCTTCAAGGCAACCCACCTCAACCATGAGCAGACGTTCATCGACCTGGGCTCCGGCGTCGGCAACGTCGTCCTGCAAGCGGCGCTCGAAGTCGGCTGCGAAAGCCACGGCATCGAGGTCATGCCGAACCCGTGCGACCTCGCCGAACTGCAGGCGCGCGAGTTCGCCGGCCGCACCAGGTTATGGGGCCTGGACGTGGGGCAGGTCAAGCTGCTGCGCGGCGACATGACCACGCACCCGGACATCCCCGCGCTCCTGCAGCGCGCCGACGTCGTCCTCGTCAACAACCAGGCCTTCACCCCGGCCCTCAACGACAAACTCCGCGACATGTTCCTCGATCTGAAAGTCGGCTGTCGCGTCGTCTCGCTCAAGCCGTTCGTGCCGGAGGGTCACAAGATGGCCGTCCGGAACATCGACAACGTCGTCAACCAGTTTCGCCAAACCAAACATCCTTACTTTTCCGACAGCGTGAGTTGGAGCCATTATGGGAACGGGCATTACTACATCGCGACGAAGGATCTGAAGCCTTTGAAGGCGTTCCGGAGAAAGATGGGATTGGATTGAAGGTCGAGGGTTGAGGTTCGAGATTTGGTGGGTGTATACCAGGCATTGTGAAGAGTGGTTTCGGGTGGGCGGTCTTTAGGAACCATGATACCCCTTGTAGGCGTACTTTGTCTTTGGGCACAGTACATCTCTATTCCGTCCCAACCTTCCGAGTATGTCTTGCGATGGCGCCACCGTCTGGTAGTGATCCGACAGTTCATGAGAAGACTATCGCCGGTCACGCTTTTTCTTCCCTCACAACCATGGAATACTTTGATGCCGGCCCCATCGTGCCACCCTGCCATACTGGGATACGAGTAGGTTCCATTTGTCTGTATAAGCAACCAGCGCCCAAACCAGCGCTACGCGTTCTAGCTAGATGTAACCTTTCTCTTCCCTTCACATCTCCCCTTGAAGCTACCTGCAACTTTTAACAAATTCCGCAACGCATATGGGAGTTACCGTTAGATAGTCCAACGCAATATCCTTGCTGTTAACCATAGTATACCTCATGGGCCCGCGTGCCTACTTATTATCGGTCTGCATTCAAAACTCATCACTCATCATAATCTTCACTGTAGCCGGCTTCACATTGCTAGAGTCCATGTCCCCGTGCTGCACTCCAACGTAGGTACTTCCAGCGTCGACAGGTATCGCTAACAATCCTGCTATTCGAGCGTAGCACGTCACAAGTACATTCGTCAAGCGACCGGATGGAAGGTAAAAGCGGTACGAAGAAACAAGAGCACGACGAGTTATTAAAAAGCATTCATCGATTGATTACGCAAAAAGACCGGTAACGAACTAACACTAATTCAACCACTGATCACTACAGCAGTAGAACGAAGACCCCGTCCGACCTCCCTCCATCTCCAAGCTTTCGCAAAGGGGTGTAAGTATTAGAAGCTGGGCGAGGAAACGGGCAAGGTCAGGGCATCCTCCTTGCCAACAACGGGCAAGATAGGGCCTGCAGAAATCCCTCGCATGGTGTAGTGGGGTTGTTGCGTGAAAAACGTGTGAGTGAAAACGCAGGAAGTGGTATCATGCAATACACGGCAAGGAGACTCCCTTCTCATCAGCAGGCAACTCGCTTTCCACATCCGGAACCATGCATTTCTGTCGTGAAGCGTCGAGAGTACTCGACTCCTCTTGTGAATGACGCCGAACAGTCATTTAGGCACGACCGGAGAAGACCGGGTTGTCTTTACCGAGCAGAGTGTGCTCGCCCGAGGATCCGGTAGGCGCACCAGCGTTGCCGGTGGACGAGGTGTTCGCACCCTGGCCGAGACCAAGATCTTGGGAGCGGTCACCTTGGAAGGCGTCGCTGACCTGGTTGGCGAAGCCGCCCTGGTTGTTGCCGTAGCCCTGGTTCTGAGTACTACCATAGCCTTGGTTGTTGCCGTATCCCTGATTGCTGCTGCCGTAGCCCTGGGTGCTGCCGTCAAAGCCCTGAGAACCCTCAGGGTGCTGAGTTGGGTTCAACGCACCGCCTTGGTTTTGAAGCCCGGTTTCGCCACGGACTCCGCCACGGTTGACGTCGTGCTGCTTGCGCCTCGGCTCAGACATCCTCGGTAGGCTGGTGGACTCCTTGGCCGAGCCGATGCTGAAGACCGGCGACTCCCACTTGTCACCTTTGGAGGCGAGGTTCCGGTACTCGGTCGCCTTGGTCGAGATGCCGCCCGGCAACTGGATGTTCTTGAACATCGAGTCGTGCTGGGTGAGGGCCATGTTGACCTTCTTGTCCGCGTTGGCCTGCGCCATCTCGTCCTTCTTCTGCTGAGCCTTCTGCAGCTGCTGCTGGAAGGCGGTGAAGTAGCGCTGGTACATGTTCTGGATGTGCTCCGGGTCGGGGTTGTTCTTGGCCTCCTCCTGCGCGCGGTCCGCCTCCTTCTTGACGCGGAAGAGCATGGCGTCGAGCTGGTGGAGGTTGTCACGAAGCTGCTTCTCGACGACCTTCTGGATGACGGGACGCATGACCTTGAGCAACAACGGCTTGAACAGACCGAAGAGCAGCTTGTGGTTGGACTGCTTGACCTTGATGTTCATGTTCTTGATGTCGACGACGACGGTGTTGATCTTGAAAAAGTGCTGGCTGTCGCTCTTGTCGGCCGTCTCCATCGCGATCTTGAAGCTCAAGCCGGTGCCACCAAGGAAGATATCCATAACACCCTTGTCGGTGATGCTGGGGAAGCCCTCCTTCTTCTTGATGTAGTACGAGACGTCACGCAGGTCACACTGAATGCCGGAGACGGAGAGCATGACCTTGTTCTTGTTCTTGCTCTGGGAGCCCTTGCGGCCCCAGCGCCAGTAGTTGTCGCTACCGAACTCGGCCATGTTGGGGGCAAGGTTGTCGCCCTCGAGCACCAGGTTCTCGACAACGGCGTCCATCATGTTGTCGGTGTACTCAATGCGCGGGATCGGGACGTAGCGGATGTGCTCGAAGAAGCCGGGAAGGATGACCTCGGTCAGATCCTTAATCAAGTGCGGCTTGAAGGTAGGCTGGCCGTTCTCGTCGTTGCCGAGGTCGAGGAAGAGCTTGTTCATCGAATCGGCGAAGGCCTTGTTCTGCGGGTCCTCGTCGAACTGACCGGCCAAGAACTTGAGCTCGTCGGTGATGCGGTCGGTGTGGTTGCGGTAACGGTCCCGGAGAAGGAAGTTGCCGTGGTCGTACAACCGGTTCCACTGCTCGTTCGAGTCATCCTGAAGGATGTAGCCCTGCTCCTTTAAGCACTTGCGGATGAAACGGTCCATCGACTTGAACCAGTCCTTCAGCTCCGGATCACGGTCGGCGTCGGAGTACATCTGGTTGACGGAGTCGAACAGATCGTCGAAGGAGGTGCTGTTGGCGAAACGCTCGAGGAGGGTCTTGAAATCGGTCAGCAAAGGCTGACTACGTCCCATGAAATCTGGAAATTACCTTGAGGTCAGTCTCAGCGAGTTGGAGGCTGTCCTGGCTGTGGGCACCTTTGACGGCTCCGTGGCCCTGGCCAGCGACGTTGCGGGTATGGCCTGTGTACTCCTCGGCCAAGCGGAGAAGAGTGTCGATGGCTTGAGAGTCTGCCAAGAATGATTAGCATCATGCGGGCAGCTAAAGTGAGAAACGTTCTCGGCACTCACAGTCTTGGTGGCCTTGGATTTCGACGACCATCTTCTTCAGACGGTAGATGATTTGATCCTGACGCTCCTTCGGGACTTTGTTCTTGAAGTATTCGTTTGTGCGCTCTCTGTACTCACGCGCCTGCTGCTTCTGATCTTCGTCCGTGTTGCTGGAAAGTTTGTCCTTGACCGAGTTGATGCCAGCCTTGGCGCCTTGCTGAGCATCCAGACCAGACTGGCCACCCTGCTGGGCCTCTCGGGCACCGGCGTCTGCCACATCAGCCGGGTCACGCGAGCCACTGGGGTGAGTGCTCTGGGTGGCATCACCAGCGGCGTCCTGGAGGTCCTTCTTGCCGATTGGCGCCCTCGACTTGACCTGATTCTTCAAATTCTCACGCGAAAGATCCGGCGTCTCGTGCCAGACATTGTCCTCGGCTGGCCGATCGATTTGGTTCAGCTGATCCTCGGATGGGTTGACCTTGTGCGCAGCCTTTGACGCCGCATCGCCGGCAATGTCACGGAGGAGGACGGTAGCGTCGCTCACTACAGAATTAGCGTTAGCACATCGGAGTAAGAAATGGTGAGTGTTCAGGAGGGCAAGACGTACGTAGCTTGCGGAATTGACCGTTGGTGATGAGGAGGTTGCCGAGAGTGCGCAGGCCCTCCACTGCTTGCTGGCCATGCTGTCTTGCAGTGTCCTTGTCGATCGGAGCGTTGGGCATCTTGGCGTCACCGGAGTCGATCCTCTGAGTCTGCCAGATGAAGTCCTGAATCAGGTTTCCCTGGTTCTTGGTGAGGAGAAGGATCTTGGCCTGCTCGACGGCTTTGCGAAGGTCGCCGACCAACTGCTGGCCTTCCGACGAGAGCTTCTTGCTCGGGTTGCGCATTTGCTGCCACTCGAGCGCCGAGTTCATGGCGACGTCGATTTGCTGGTTCTGTGCGAAGTGTCAGTGGGTGGGTCGCGGAAAGTCGGAATCGCCGGAGGACTCACCGTTGGGACCTTGCCCTCGGAAAATGCTGTGGCACGAGATCAATCAGCATGCGGTCGCGTTGTGAATACACAACCCACGACGGCGCATCGGTGTCGAGAGCGAGGGCACCGGAGATATGGGACGTACCGGCAAAGATGCCATAGAGCTGCAGCTTGCTGTTGACATCCTTCTCCTTAATGGCATTGTTGGTGGGCACGTTGACCGACTTGGAGGCCATGTTGGCGGAGGGTGGTGTGGTCGTGAGAAGGGTCGCGGTGGTGGGAAGCTGGTTGTTGTGGCGTGTGAATATTACGGGCTATGGGGTATCAAAGAGGTTGTAAGGTGATGCTTTGTTTGGTAGTGAAACCAAGCTGATGCGGGATGATGAGATGGGCGCACGTAGGCGGCGCGAGGGGGTGGTGGTAGCAAGTAGAGTGTGGATGGTGGGAAAGGAGGAGGAGGAGGAGGAGAAGCAGGATGGTGGATGATGATGATGATGATGATGATGGGAAGGGAAGGGAAGGGATGGGATGGGGGGATGCGATGTGATGTGATGTGATGGTGATGATGAGGTGGGCAGGTGGTGGCGGGTGAAGTGAAGAAAGAAGGTTCAAGTTTGTTTCTCCTGGCAGGCAAAGCGGGCGGGAAAGCCTTTGACGTCGTACAATGTCTATTTTCCACGTAATAACCCCGAACATCCAACCCCTCATAATAAACCCATCACCCATACCCAAAAGAACATGAACCTTGAAGACAGCACAAGACTTAACGCATCCCCGACGTCATTGGGCGAGACGGAGAGCTTCGGACGTGGCAACCCTCAAATAGTACGACAATAAGGTAAGTAACGATGAGGTCCTGTATTTACATACCGCTTCTCCCTTCGTCCTTGCGTGTGAGCACATCAATCCTCCCTTTGGCGTTTCCCTCTCGTTGTCGTCGCATACCGTGGCAAGTTTGATCAAGTACACCTCAGTACAAGTACTTTAGTACACGTTGGCAGCGACATTCCTCTCTCTCCCGTCTCCCGGCCGACACGCGAGGCGCCCGTGGAGCATGCTGGCCCGTGGGGGGTCTTGCGGCATGCCGACACATGCATGGAAACAGGGAAAACCACCCCCCTAATAAAATCTCCACACGAGCTCCAAATGTCTGTGGACTTTTCTTCTTCCATCGTCATCTCATCATCGTCCCAAAGACTGGAACCGTCGATCCGTCGTGGCTGGCACGCTAAACACAGTCGATGTCGTGGCGTCGCCGCGTCATTGGCGAGAGTACATACATGCACGGTGTACTCCTCTGGAGAGAACGTTGCCCTCCTTATCCCTCGTTTCCAGCCTCGCTCGCACTCATCATCTTGACGAGAATTGCCTGAGTCGTGACAGCGGCAACACGGCAGCTTTCTGCCCAGCGTTGGGACTCGGGAGTCGAGAGGTTGGTATTGAATTCGAACCTCTTGGGTTACGGCATGTCACCGTTTCTGCCGCCAACTCCAGGTGGGGTCGCTCTCACGCTGGGAGCCTGTGACTTCATCCAGCGATAAAACTGAACGTACCTAGGTATATCGCATCGCATATCGCATTTTACCAGACGTCGCGTGCCGCGGCAGAAAGCGATCTGTCCCCCGTCGCGGACAGACGTGATGTCGACGTCGACACCTCAGGCCATGAACATCGGTCTTGGCAATCAAGTGCAGGTGTCGTGTCAGGTTGAGCACATATTCTATGGGAGAGTAAAGCACACTGTACTCATGGGCAGAGACCTCGTAGACACAAACAACCCTCCTTATCCATCACAGTAAGCAAATGTGGTATCATCCTAGCCAACTCAGCGAGTGTACCCAGAACCCCAACCCCCGTAGCCAGCCACTCCGCACATACGCCAGCCCCATCCATTTACCGAACACAATCAGGTCCTCCCCTTTCAAGCCCAAATGTCGCATTGACGAAACCTTCTCTATGCACGATTCCAACTCATTAATACCGCTGCACGACCGTCCGATGCGGCTGAGCAGGAAACCTCGTCCCCGCCACCTTACTTCCCGGAAACCCTTCCAGTTTAGCCTGCAGGCGCACCTTCTCCATCAGATGGTTCACCGGCAGCGACGGCGCCCGCAGCCGCCGCACTAGCTGCATCCGCGAGTCGTCGTCGTAGGCGTGCAGCGCGTAGTGCTCCCGGATCAGCCCTTGCGACTCGGGCTGCGACGCGCGGTACACTTTGTGCGGGCACCCGTCGAGCGCGCAGATCCACGTGTCCTCTTGGATCGCGTCCGGCCGGTGATGGAGGCGGACGGCGAGGTCGTGGGAGGGTTCTTCCATCGCACCAGACATCGTGTCAGGGGAGGGCGCATCGGGGGAGGAAGGCATGTCGATTCCTTCGTCAACTTCTTGCTGGCTGTTTCGTCGCTTGCTTGGACGCGGCTCGCCGTCTTCGTCCAGTTTCCGCTTGCCGGCGGTAGGAGAGGTGAGATGGTCGAGGACTTCTTGATCACACTCGGCGTCGTCGGGAGAAGCACCCCGTCCTGGGTGTGCGCCTTTGCTTGCCTTCGCAGCCTTGGGCCTCAGTACGGATTTGCGTTTCCGTGCAAACGGCAGCACTTCGTCGTCTTCACTTTCCTCTCGTGTTGGTGTGGTTGTTGACTCACTCTCCGCAGGCGCTTGCGGTAGCGGTTGTGTGAGAGTTGCTGAAGAGTGGTGCCTGGTTCGTTGGGCAGGGCCACCTCCCGCATGTGCTCCCATTGATGCTTCTGTGAGCGCAGCTGAGGAATTTGTCCGCATATTCGGCGCTGTGATAGGTCGCGTCTGGACCAGCCTGGGACCACTGGCGCGCTGATGCTGCTTAGGAACATCTTCAAGTGAAATGCTGGCCAGTGAACTCGACCCAAGTGAGATCACATCCATGTCTTGATCCTTCCGGGGCCTGCCTCGCTTGCGCTTCCCACCGTTCGCTGTCGAGTTCGACCCTGTCGACCTCTGCCTAGAAGTCTGCTTCGGCGAGCTAGCCAACCTTTGCACGATCGCCTGATGCTCAGCTACGAACTTTTTGCGCAGGTGCATGTAAATCGGCTTCTTATCCCACGTGATGTTCTCCTTCCCCATGATCATACTCGCCATTAGGAAGTCACGGTGCTTGTAGATCTTCTTCGCTGCCTCGGCCGCGTCGACCGATCCATCTAGGCAATCCCGCGCGTACTTCTCAAAGAATTCGGTAGCAGATAGATCGCCCAGCGGCGTCGCACTCTTGCCTTTGCCTCTGACACGCGGCTCCTTATACGCGTCGGCGACGAAGTATAGCATGTTGACCGCTTCTACCATGTCGCTATACACCGACTTGTACGCCCGCGATGGCTTAATGGTGAACCAGCCAGCCTGGCCCGCGGCCCATATCGCGACACTGTTGTCTTCGTACTGCCCGTACGCGAAGCTTCGAACTTCGGGGAGTTCGATCGGGGTAGTGCGCTTCGTACTAGGCTGGAGGTATAGGTGGGAAAGGTCCTTTGAGAGTGGTTGCAATTCGCCCGTCACGGTAAGCGGATAGTGTTCGCACGCCAGGAGCAAGCTCGTCGTACCGTCCGCTTGGATCTCACCGGACACGCGCACCCGCACGTTTGTGAGCTGGAATTCAGGCCATTCGTCTGAATTGATGTCGACGAAAGGATCGCGGGGAGCAAGGACGGCGGATTCGGGTTGCGGTCGCGAAGCCATGGCCGAGTCAGTGTAAGATTCGCGATGGTCATGTTGCGGTTAGGAGAGTGACCGTCATGCTCGTATGCCACCCGCTCTCCAGTTTTGTTCGTTGAAGTGACCACAACTGAAGGCTGGTCAAGGTCGCATTCGCGCCAAAGTAGCGACGTCGAGGCTCGCGCCGCGCGCGTCCAGTGTTCCTTCACGGGCCGACCCGTCGGCCAAACGATCTGCCCACGCCGGTGCACCTGTATGTACTACAGTGAGCACATGTACATCACCTGCTCTACTCTAGCTGATCAATGGGCGGACGAGAAATTGTCTGGCGCAGCATCATCAAGAATGCAGACACCCTTGTGAAAAGCACCGTCAACTCTGATAAAGTCATGGCAGCCCATCCCACCTACGAAGGCGTCTTCGGTACTGTAGGGTTCTACTCCTTATATATACCCATTATGGACGACTCACTGATATCGTGACCACCCTAGCCATCCACAAGCCGACCGCGATCAGCTCGGCACAAGTCATCCGTGATGTGCAGCAACACTTCAACCCGTCCGACCTATTCAAGTCGTGGCTCATGACCGAGCAAGCCAGGCTCCGCGATGCTAGTCATAATCAGCGCCAAAAGCGTCGCAGCTGGAAGTCGAAGCAGCCTTTGCAGGTCAAGATGGGCCATGGCGGTACGCTGGATCCACTCGCAACGGGTGTGCTGATCTTGGGCGTCGGTAGCGGCACCAAAAGCCTGAACGGCTTCCTCGAGTGCACAAAAAGCTATGAGTGTGTCCTTCTCTTCGGCGCAGCAACGGATACATACGACAGCGAAGGCAAAGTCGTCGCTCGCAAACCATATGAGCACGTGAAGCGGGAGAAAGTCGAGATTGCGCTTGACCAGTTCAGGGGCAAGATCATGCAACGGCCACCCATCTTCAGCGCGTTGCGAGTGCAGGGCAAGAGATTGTACGATTATGCGCGAGAAGGCAAGGAGGTACCCGTCGAAAT
>Ga0058704_10000080_pt1 | contig 47857 bp, 43 predicted proteins | sample AgamicMgSfe_FD_71363 | JGI IMG/M metagenome (GOLD analysis project Ga0058704, IMG submission 71363) | Agave microbial communities from Guanajuato, Mexico - Mg.Sf.e | ecosystem: Host-associated > Plants > Phyllosphere > Phylloplane/Leaf | place: Guanajuato, Mexico | collected 2012-05-30
TTCTCCACCGCCGCCTTCCCCCTCACACCCAGCTCCTCCTGCAGCTGCTTGTCGATGATCTGCTCGATCGGCACACCGTGCGTGTCCCAGCCAAATCGGCGCTCGACGTACCGCCCGCGCATGCTCCAGTAGCGGGGGATGATGTCTTTGATCGTTGAGGCGAGGAGGTGGCCATAGTGCGGCGTGCCGGTGGCAAAGGGAGGGCCGTCGTAGAAGACGTAGGGAGGCTGGTCTTTGGAGAGCTCGAGCTGGCGGTGGAAGGCGTTGGTCTCGTCCCAGTGCTGGAGCACGCGCTCTTCTTCTGCCGGGAAGTTGATTGAGCCCATGATGGGCGGTGGGAGGGTTGTCGTGGCAGTCGCGCGCTACTAGGCCTCGCTGATAGTGCTGGCCACTTGCTGCAGGATGGATGTGCTGATCGTGCGTGGGAGGATGTGTTAATCGGTCGCGAATGCTAGTAGAATACCGTTTCTCTGTCGAATGGCTGGAGTGACTGGACATTGTGTTTCATCTCGAAAAATCGCGGGGAGTGGCGGGGTCACTGCGCGCTGATTCCGCTCTGTGGCACCACGAGTGAGCTCGCTCTTCACTTCACTCGTGCTCCCCTCCACTCCCTGGCTCCGGTTATTAGGCTCGCTATAACCACAAACCTAGCTTTCGCTCCACGGGATGTCCTGAATGCCCGTGATGTAGCCTTGTTATGGGTAGACGCTATGTGCATAGATCAGAGCAACACACCGGAAAGGAGTCAAAGATCACGCCTGATGGCAACCATTTACCGGCGCGCGGAACATGTGCACCATGGTGCTTCTCCGTGGCTGTGACGATTGCAATTGAGCATTGGCTCAGCCTCAGGTATAGGAAGAGAACAAGGATACCTCGACGTCAGTCCTTGAGCTCTGAGAAGCTGATCTGCCTAGACTCCCACCATACAAGATGACGACCAATCGTGCTGCCAAATGTAGTGCTTTGTATTGGCATGAGAGGTGCTGGCCTCGAGGACTGCAAGCATGTGCGTGATTGGCGAAGTAAAGCTATCATCTGCAGGTGACTGCTACAGGAACGGCTGAGGCGCAGCTCCCATCTCGTAGCCTTACACCTGACGAATTTATCGTGTGCGTGGCTAAGACGCGGCTCCTATCTCACAGCCTTGTCTCCCTGCCTGCAGTCTCACCAAACCGAGTTACATAACATCGGGATCATGTTGCCCGCGAGAAGACCGAAGCTCTGTCCTATGGTTACGCTCGAGGACTGGCCAGACGTTCAACAATATGTTCGTGAAGCTGGGGTGTTCATCCCTGGACACGCCTGGAAGACCACTCTATTACGATGTCTTACCGAATGGCTATATCCGACTGTTGCGGCCTCTGGCTCGAAGACGCGGCTCGGAGCTACGCTTCTCCCTGCTCTATTGCCACCTGAAGGACGCATCAGAGTACGCCGCCTTCTCCCACTGCTGGCGCTCCGACCGCCAGTCTATTCAAATCACCGTGAATAGACAGCAACTTCCAATCTCCTGGAGTCTCTGGCACGCTTTACGTGATCTATCGCAACACTTTGTTCGTGTACCTGTCCCAACCCAAGAATTGGATGATTACCGCCAGCATCTTGCGCTGCTCTCCATGCGCATATGCCACAGATCACGCAGTCACCATACTAAGCGCTTACAACTTCATCTGGCATGGCCACTGAGAGGTTGGCCCGAGATTCCACAATATGCTCTGGCTTCTGTGATTTTTTACCATAAAGTTCATCAATCCGTAGTCAAGTACGTATGCCTGATACCCAGACTGCCCACATCTCTGCCCAGGAAGCACTTTTCGACACCTGGCAACCTGGCCACCCCGTAATCATCCGGCTTCCATGCCATAGCCCAAGCAGTATTTATTCGTCCTCCTCCGATTCCACGCCTCCCGGGTACAACAAACGATCCTTCAGACCCTCCAGCTTGCCCGCCCCACCACGCAACTTCTCTCCAGCGACCAAACCATGGTGCTCAAACAAGACAGCAAGCCCGCACGTCGTCGCGGTATCGGCGTCATCGATGCTAAGCTTGAGAGCTTCGTCGAGGACCTTGTCGGCGTTCTCGTTGACGAGGCCGAGGAAGAGGCTGATGCCAAAGCCAACGCATCTCTTGGCCGTTTCCTCGTCGCAGCTCCAGGTGTTCATCCCGGCTGAGGTGAAGTTGCTGAGACAGTGGCGGATGTCGGGCTTTCAGAGGTGCCCTTGGTTGGGGTGAAGAGCTCTTCGACGCTCTTGTAGTCCGTGGTTTGGGGACGTTAGTGTCTTGGGCTACTGCTGTTGCTTGGAGCCGGCTGGGGTTAGGGACTTACCGACGAGATCTTGGATTCTAGAAGCAAGCTAATTCCCGGTCCGAAGAATGCCAATGGGAGGTAGTGTCGTGAGTTGCGGGTATGCCAAACCGTTGTTGGCTTGGTGGTTGGTAGTCGGTAGTGGAGTATCGAATGTAGGCGATTGCAAGCGATTATATAAGTGAGAAGCGGATAAGAGGAACTGGAAAGTGGCTAGTGGAAGGTAGAGAACATCACATGGCACAACAGAGTTAAGTATTCTTCCCCGTGCTAGGTAGAGCGTTACGCCCGCCTTTGTGACCTAGCGATCGCCGTGCTATCACATTTTGGTCTCAGGAACAAACGTTAATGCCAGAGCACACCCTTGTGCGCTCGTGCTAGCAACTGCCTCAGTCTCTGCTGACAATGCTTGCTGCTCTCCACTGAAGCAAACGGTGAATAGTAGCCACTCTGCGGCGAGTCAATGACCATAGTTATCTCCTCCGCCACCGCCGCATAAATCCCTCTCAACCTCCGAAAGAGCGGTCGATCCGGACATTGTCGCTCGAGCGCGACCTCGAGCGTGTCCTCCAAACATCCGGTCAATGCGAAGAGTCTTCGGAAGCTGTGCTTGCACGCCTTCGACTGGCGAGGACCTCTGCAGCTCGGGGCTTGGCAATGCGCAGGTCAAAAACTGGTCGCACCTCCCTCGTCAGAAGTAGTATGCTTGAGCGCCTTCTGGTAGCTGCGGGCTGTTCATTAAGCTGCTGATTCTGATGAGGCTGCGACAGGGCTTGGGAAAGGGAGTAATAGTTACGTGCATAACGCCATCCCCATTCTCCAACATCACGAACCCGACCACAGTCTAGCCACGCTGGAGCGATGGTCTGACTACTATGTTTACAGCAAGGCGAACGAATATGCCTTGATCCGAGCTCGTGGGCTCTTGGCCATCGTTCATACCAGCAAGACTGAGGAATGTGCAAGCTGCGGAGGTGACAATGCATCGGTTCTTCGCCATTGGGACGCAGGAAAGCCAGGAATGGTAATCGAGTCCCGCTCCCCGTATCGTTGTAGGTCGCTGTACATGTATTCGTACTTCAGTCAAGGATCTGTCTTACTGGCAGCTCCGGCCAAACTTCTGTGAACAGGCCTCTCCAGCACCACAAGCACCAACAATAAGACAGAGAAGATCTCGCCTCTCGGGCAATAGCCGACGGTTATCAGCAGCTTCAACTCGCCTTCGCCAAAGTAGCTCTCGCATTGGTGGAACCCGCAAGATATGTCAGCCCCTCTTGTCCCCATTCGCCTGCAATCACAAAGAGCAGTACAGCAATACAACGACCTCAGAGCCGAGAAGCGCGTACGCGTCTCCGTCCCACCAAGGAAATCGCAAGGACCGCGTGCGTGGAGTTTTGAGCATAAAGCGTTGCTTTTTCATACACTTCATACACCTGCTCCAAGTGCACTCTAGTCCTCCTCCCCACCACCAGTGCCCATACCACCCGTCTTCGCACTCTTCGCACCCACAATATCATCCACCCTCAACAACAAACACGCGCTCTCCACCGCCGTCTTAATACTTTGCAACTTGACCGCCTGCGGCTCCCAGATCCCCAGCTCCCGCATATCCACCACCTTGCCTTCATCCCCGTCGATGCCCCACGTACTCCCTTCCCGGCCTTCGGCCGAGGCGTGCTTGGCGCGTAATTGCGTCAGCACGCGGATCGGGCTGGCGCCCGCGTTCTGCACGAGCGTGCGCGGGATGACCTCCATCGCGTCGGCGATCGCGCGGTAGGGCCACTGCTGCACGCCCTCGACGCCCTTGGCCTTCTGCGCCAGGCGCACGGCGACGGCCATTTCGGTCGCGCCGCCTCCGGGGGAGAGGTAAGGGTGGAAGATGACGTTGCGCGCCACGGACATGGCGTCGAGGAGGTTGCGGTCGATTTCGTTGAGGATGTCCTTGGAGGGTCCGCGGAGCAGGATGGTGCAGGCTTTGGGCTGCTTGCATTGGGTCAGGAAGGTGAAATACTCGTCGCCGATTTTGGAGATGTCGAAGAGGCCGCATTGGGTTCCGACGTCGCGGTCGGTGAGGTCGTAGACGGAGTTGACGATGGTGGCGCCGGTGGCGCGGGCGACGCGGTTGTTGTCGGATTTGCGCACGCGGCGGAGGGCAGTGATGTTGTGTTTGAGGAGGAAGTGTTGGGCGAGGTCCGACACGCCCTTTTCGGTGATGACGAGGTCGGGTTTGACGGCGATGATGGCGTCGCACATGGCGCGCACCTGCTCTTCTTCGATCTGCAGGATCCGGTTCCAGTCTTCTTCTTTGCTGATTTCAATATTGGTTTGCGACTCGCCCTTTTTGTACTCCAGCGTGCAGTCGAGCAGCACTATCCGTGGGTTCTCGATCCGCCGTCGCATCTTAGGGTGTGTGATGTCTTTGTTCAGCATTACGCCGTCCAGTACCGTGCTATCTTCGATCTCACCACCAGGGATCTTCTCCACACGCGCGTACCGCTTGATGTCCACCTCCCTCTTCCCTCCCCCAGCATCGTGTGAGACGGTGCGAACGGCCGTCAGCGCGAGGTCGCACATGAGGTGGCTATATCTGCTCGTGAACTTCGTGCCAATGGAGGTGGAGATAAGGCTGCGCATGACCTCGTCGTCTTGGATGTCGACAGGTATGCTGACGTCCTGAATGACTTGCAACGCATCACTCAGCGCCCGTTTGAAGGCTGATATGATGACGACTGGGTGGATTTTCCTTTCCAACTGCGGCAAGCTCAACGCCAGTATCTCACCCGCCAATATGATGACCGTTGTCGTGCCGTCGCCCACTTCTTCGTCTTGTGTCCGCGCGAGCTCGATCATGCTCTTGGCGGCGGGATGTGCGACTTCGATCTCTCGTAATATGGCGTGGCCGTCGTTGGTCAAGACGATGCCGCCCATGGGGTCGAGCAGCATCTTGAGCATGGCTTTGGGACCCAGACATGATCGGATGATGTCGGCGACCGTCTTGGCTGCGGTGATGTTGGAGAGCTGTGCTTGACGGCCGGTTTGTCTCTCTCCGTTTTGGGTGTCTGAGGAGTTTGTCAGTCGAGGGTACGGTGCGGTTGCGGTTCGCTTGCCGTACTCATCACCACCACTGGGGCCTGCATCTTGGGCGGTGGTGGGCGATCTGTCGCCCTTTTCGCTGCGCTCTCAATCGAGCTTTTTGTATGTTGGAGTAATGTCCAAGTGTCGAATGGAGTCAAGGTTACGGGCTCCTAATGGGTGACGGGGGGGAGTGGTATAGGACTGTATCTGGATGTTTCAAGGCGATGTCTTGGCAGACAGCGCAAAAGTTCGCGTTTGCAAGGCGACGCGCGACAGCAACGTCGATCTTGCTTGCCTCAATCAACTGCTGGGATATATCCCGATCAGAGAGCTTTTGACAGAAGTCGTAGGGCGGTCGAGCACTCGCCGAAGGGCGGAGTGTAGCGCCGAGGCCCAGCGGATTTCCTTCCCACCTGCACACTGCAACTGACGACGTCAACGGCAGCAACAACGTTTTCCGTCCCATCAACCACCATACCACCACCATACCCCCAAGACCACCACACTCACCATGCGGTTGCGATAACGATCACGCCTGAAAGAAACTCGATCTGCCGCGCGACCGAAGAACACCCCGACGACACCACCACCACCACCACCATCCCTTACCGTCACCGCCAGGATGCGCGACGTCTTCCCCATCGCAGCACCACCCTCCCTCGTCGCCCTCACCAAGCCCCTCGCCGACAACCTCTCTCTCTCCACCCTCCCCATCCACGCCCACGAAGTCCTCTTCGCCTTCTGCCTCTACACCTTCATCTGCACCGTCGTCTCGCCCTTCCTGTCCACCCGCGTCGACTACATCGCCTCTCGCTACCGCGCCTTGAACAAGCGCACCAAGATCAGCTGGGATGTGCACGTCGTTAGCTTCTTTCAGTCCATCATCATCTGCTCCATCTCCCTCTACGTCATCCTGTTCGATGAAGAGCGCAGAACGTGGAGGGAGACCGGTCGGTGGGAAGAGCGCGTGTGGGGATACGGTGGCTTGACCGGGCTGTGTCAGTCGTTCGCGCTGGGCTACTTCTTGTGGGATTTCGTCATGTGTACCTGGAGGGTGGACATCTTTGGTCTGGGAATGTTGGCGCATGCCGTCTCGGCCGTGAGCGTATTCGCATTGGGTTACGTATGTGCTTCCCCTCACCTCTCTCACACAAACGGGTGAATCTGACTTTGGACAACTTCAGCGACCCTTCCTCTACTTCTACTGCCCGGTCTTCCTCCTCTACGAACTCTCCTCCCCCTTCCTCAACATCCACTGGTTCTGCGACAAGCTCGACCTGACCGGCTCCATCTACCAAGCCATCAACGGCGCCCTACTCACCTCTACCTTCTTCGCCTGCCGCATCTGCTGGGGTCAATACAGCTCCTACCAAGTCTTCCACGACATCTACCTCGCCCTGTCCGCCGGCCACTCCCAACCCCCGACCCTCGTCTCCGACGCCGAGGTCCGCAACTCCCGCTCCGGCGACCTCTCCCTCGCCTACGCCGACAGCAAGACCCAAACCACGGCCTTCATGGGAACGGAATACTTGCCCCTCTGGCTCGCGGTGACCTACCTCGCGTCCAACCTCGTCCTCAACGGCCTGAACATCTGGTGGTTCGGGAAAATGGTCGCGACCATCCGCAAGCGCTTCGATCCGCCCTTAGGTACGAAAGGTCAGGGGCCCGACGAGGTGCACTACATGCCTCAGGAGAATGCGAAAGGTCGTGCCAAAGTGGGTGATTCGAAGCCGAAGGGCAGTGTCAAAGCGGCGCGGGAGAGAGCGGAGGCCGAGACGGGTGACGAGGATATTCTCGCGGACGGGGACGTGGAAGAGGCGGGGAAGGCGCAGAGAGCGGTGTTCGCGGACGGGAGGAAAGGGGTGGAGGTGAGTGGGATGAGGAGAGGTGGGGGGAGTGTGAAGAGCAGGCGGAAAGCGTGATTGAAGGATGTTTCTTCGCAGTGCGTGGTGTGATGAGCGTTTTGTGCTCCCTCATTGAAGGAGTCATTGTATGGGGATTTTAAACGTGAAGGCGAATCGGTTGAAGAGCGTCGGATTAGAGGATGTAATGTGGGTGCTTTCGAGATCGGGCGAGTGATCGGTCACCTCGTGCGGTCTATGTGATTCATCTATCTCCTTTTACGATTTCCAACCACTGCTATACTGTACTCCTATCGTCTTGGATGCGCCCGAGTCCATCTCGGCGCTCTCAACCGTACTCCACGCGTCTCGACGCCTTCCTCCTCCCGGGAGACCTTGCGAAAGGTGCAGCCAGCAGCTCATGGCACCTGTTCACTGCTAGCAACAGAGGCAGCGTCCTTTACTAATGTTTGAAAGGACATAATGTCACCTATTCGGATGTAGCAGTAATCAACCGATACCATGAAGCCACACTAGTTGTATCCACACAAATCTCTATCAAATCTAAGACCCTCTAAATCCTTCCCCCAAAAAGTACAACTCCTTTCGCTCGGATGTCCATTTCCCCTTTTAAGAACCCTTCTTGCCTCCTTCACTGTACCGAGACAGGAGTGAAGTCCCTCCTCACAGGAAAACAGCAACAGACTCACTCGTCCTGCTGCTTCTGCTTCTTCGCAAAAGGCTTCTTGACGAGATCCACCACCTTCCCCAACCCAGCGAACACATACCCGAGCCCGAAACTCCAGCCCTTGACGCGGACTGTGTAGATGAAGAAATAGACCAAGAACCAGTTCGAGAAGACGAAGATGAGGAAGATGCCGAAGTCGCGCCACTTCTGCCCGGCTTGGATGTTCAGCGTGGCGAGGTACTGGTCGCCGCTGCTGTACGGGCAGTAGGCGCAGTCCGCGGTGGCGGCGGGGTTGAGGAGATAGCCGCCGGCGGACTGGGCGAAGGCGCCGGCGTATTGCGTGCAGGTCTGTCCGGGAGGCGGGTTGAAGTGCGCGGCTTCGTCGGATGTGCACTGCACGGGGATGTCGTGCAGGGTGGCGGCGAGGACGCCGCTGATCCACCAGGTCGACGGGTTGATATAGTACATCCAGTAGCCTGTTATTGAAAAAAGTCAGCATATCAAGATCATGTTGAGTAAGTGGAGTTGTCGGAGTGACCTACGCCAGAAGACGGGGAGCATGCTGTACGGCCGCACGACGCCGTTGAAGAGCGAGAACATGACGAAGAAGAAGGGCAGGACGTTGGAGATGACGGTGAAGGACGGGGCGAAAGCGCAGATCCACTGGCCCCAGCTGGCCTGGAAGAGGAAGAAAAGAAGCGTCATGAGGAAGACGTATCCCGACACGGAGCTCTGAGCAGGAAGACCCGTGGGCCAGTACCAGAGCACCCAGTAAAGCACCGCCCCGACGATGGCCGACGGGATCTCCGCCACGACTTGGGCGGTGGTGAAAGCGAACCAACCATAGATACGCGAAGGGTACTCGCGCGCTTGCCAGAGCGCCATGTTGGTGAAGAACTTGGGCACGACGGCGTTGACGATGGTGGGCGGGATGGTGAGGATGAGGAAGGAGGTGAACATGCGGTCCTGCATGTCCTGCGTGCTGTAGCGCAGCTGCCAAAAGGTGAAGCCGTTGAAGATGCCGACGATGACGGAGACGAAGAGCTTGCCGTAGATGTAACTCGGGTCGCGCCAGTATTGCTTGAACGTGCGTTTCGTCAGCTCGATCGTCTGCAACCATGCTGACGCAGCAAACTCCCGTTGCATTTCCTTGCGTTGCTCTTCAGGGACGGTTTTGCTCCGCATCAACTTCAGACCGTCGATTTCCTCGATGACCTGTTGAGCTTCTTCGGAGTTCTTCCATTCTTCATTCCAGTTGATCCGTGTGCCATCAGCGCGTTTGGAGGGCTTGGCGGCCGTCTCGAGAATGAATTCCGCAACGTTCTTGCCAGGGGGGCAGTCGATACCGCGGGCTGAGAAGTAGTTGATGACGTCCGACCCGTTCTCCCCGACCGGGCCGAAATAGAACGTATTGCCACCTGATACCTTGATTAGTCATGTTGCGAAGTGATTGTTACAGTACGACTTACCAGGGTTGAGCGCAAGGATCATGTCGAACTGTTGAATAAGAACAGACGAAGGCTGATGAATAGTGCAGACGATGGCCTGGCCGGCCTGGGCAAGCTTCTTCAGGAAGCGCACGATCGAGTACGCGCTTTGCGAGTCGAGACCGGACGTCGGCTCGTCCAGGAAGAGCAAGAGTGCCGGCTTGGCCGCGAGCTCGACACCAATGGTCACTCGCTTCCGCTGCTCAACACCGAGACTCATGATGATCGCGTCTTGAAGTTCGTTCAGCTCCAGAAGATCGATGATCTTGTCAACATAGTCAATCTTCTCCGAGCGTGGCGTGGAGGAGGGCTGTCTGAGGATGGCGGAGAACTCCAAAGCCTCCCGGATAGTGGCCGTGCCGTCGTGAAGGTCTCCCTGCAAACAGAAACCGGTGCTTCGCTGGAACTCAGGACCGAGCGGTCGTCCGTCGACGAACATCTCCCCACTCACCACTCCCATGGTTTGGCGCTGCGACAGCGTGTTCAATAGCGTTGTTTTGCCAGCTCCCGATGCACCCATAAGCGCGACCATGAGACCTGGCTTGGCATAGCCGTTGACCTGGTTCAGAAGCTTCTTCTCGCCACCAAGGTAGGGCACAGTGTATTCGACGTCGCGCCAGGTGAAGATGGATTCGCTCTTGGTGATCTGCTGCAAGGCTTGTTCTTCCTTGTCAACGTCCGGTGAATCGCCAAGACTGCTTTCCTTCTTGCCGGAGGTATCGCTGTCACCACTGCTTCCAGCACCGGCCGCTTTCTCCTCGTCAGTGGATGCGGCGATTTGCTGCGCCTGCTGCTTGGCCTTCTTGGACTTCTTGAATATCAGCGCACCACCGCCGGCGGATGCGAAGGAGAACATCTCCGTGGCGAAGATGGTGATCAAGATGTAGAGCACAATAAAGGCAATTACGACACCGAAGTTTCGCCAGAGATGGCTCCTCGAATAGTTGTACGTAGTGCCGATGTACGTGCTGCCAGACACGGTCGCCGAGTTGACCTGGGCGCCGCTGATAGCACAGCCTTGGTACGCGGGATCGACTCCAGGTCCTTGGGGCACCAACTGCGCAGGTGCGCATTGCATATCCCGGCCACTGAACTCGTTTGCCAACACGGCCTCGAACGAGTAGGCGAGCGGATTTATCCAGTAGAGCCAGCCTATCGGACTGTCAGCCACTGGGAGTGTTACTTCAGGCGGGGACCATACCAAACCAAATATATTCGCCCAACAACTGCGTCTTTGGGATCACATATCCTGTGTAGATAACCAAAAGGTTGAGGGCGATACCGGAAAACCGCACAGCCGTGTCGATCTCCGGGCTCAGACTGGCGAACATCCGATACAGCGCCGTCAGGAGGATCGTCGTGATGTAGACGAACAGCATATAGATGAAGAACTTGCCGGCGGTCTTGTCGAGATTGCACATGAAGTACATGATCACCCCGAAGATGCACACCTGCACCAGGATCACGGGGAGGTCGGTGATGACGCGCGCGACGGTGACGGCCGAGGGACGGTAGAAGGCGTAGTCCTTGTGGCGGGCGACGACGGCGCGGCCGCTGACGGCCTTCATGAGTTCCGTCAGCTGGAGCCAGCCGAGGAAGAGGATGGAGAAGAAGAGGGCGCCGCCGCGGGTGAAGGCGCCCTCGGTGTTGAGGGGCTCGCCGTAGAAGAGGGAGCCGACGATGAGGCCGTTGGAGACGATGATGAACAGTTTCGTCCAGAGGGTGGTGGTGTCGCCGAATATCAGCCAGAACTCGCGCTTCACGCAGGCGAGGACCTGGCGGGAGAAGCTGACGGTGTAGGGCGATTTCTTCTGCACGTGCTTCGACTTACCCTCTTGCACCGTGTCTTCGAATTGCTTCGCGTCTTGGTAGTTGGACTGTTTCAGGTATCCTTCGTATTCGGTGATGTCGTCCAGGTTCTTCTGATAGAATGGGGATTGCCGGAAGGCGCGCTCGAGCTCGGCGGCGGTCTTCGGAGTGCTGCGCTCGCAACCCGGTCGGAAGCGGCGCTCAACGGGATCCGTGACGGCAGTCAGGAAGTCGGCGGTAGTCTGACGTTCGGGGGCTTCGAAACCCAGGTCGATAAAGTACTGCCTGGCCTCTTCCTTTCGCCCCATGAAAATCTCGCGACCGGCGTCGATGACGAGTACCTTGTCCATCAGGTCGTAGATGCCTTCTCCAGCCTGATACAGAGTGACCAGGGTCGTGCGATCCGAGATGTCGGTCATGATGCGGAGAGAGCGGGCATAATCCAGTGCGGTGGAAGCGTCGAGACCACGTGTAGAGTTGTCCCAGCAGACGACCGTGGACTTCGAGGCGAGCGTCTCGGCAATTGACACACCTGTTGACATGTCAGCTTTCCATCTGCGAGACTGGCATCCCATCCGGTTCCTTACGTTTTCGCTCCCCTCCCGACACACCGCGCGTATACTCATCGCCAACGCGAGTATACTTGGTGTGCGAGATCCCGAACATCTTCATCAGCGCATCCGCTATCATGGGGATGGAGTCCGTCGCCTTCTTCTTTGTCTTGTTCATGAGCGCAAAGGTGAATGTTTGCCACACGTTCAGCTGCGCGAAATGTACGTCGTCTTCAGGGTTGTAGTTGACTTCTCCGCGGTACATCTTCTTCTGCTTGTCGGCGGGGATACCACCGTAAGAGACATCGCCTTCGACGCCGGCGTACGATTCGCGATTGTTGCTGATTGCTTTTAAGAACGACGAACAACCCGAGCCTGGTCGGCCGAGAACAAGCATCATTTCTCCATCGCGTACGCAGCCGGTGAAGTCATGGATGAGATCGTGAGTAGGTCCTTTTCGGAATGACAGCGCTGGGATGAAACGACAGAGGACGTGGTAGAGATCGGGTCCGAACGTGCCGATGATGGCGTCTGGGAGAGTGCGGACAAACGAGGCGGAGGATCCTACACCTTTAACGGTGAGGTTCTTGTAGATCACGCCAACTTTCTTCGCCGAACCAGCCTCCGAACGCTTCTCAAAATGGCCGTCACGCATGAACTGGCCGAGCTCGAACTCATCCTCGTCTGCTTCTGCCGCAGCTTCGAGATCGCCGGGCTCGGATGCAGCCGGATGCGATGAAGCCGTATGATGGGTTGTCAGCCTCTCCATTTGCCTACTCTTTCTACTCCGCGCGGAGACCGTGCGCTTGAGCGACATTTGTGTGTCTTTCGATTTCGTCCGATCCAAGTCCGTCAGGTCTTTCCTCAGCGCCTCGTAATCTTGCATCGCCTCGCTTGGAGACGGCATCCCGACATCTCTCTCGCCCCAGGTTCCATCCCGCGCGTTTCGACTCTCATCCGAGTCGTCGTCGTCTACCTCTTCCGTGGGATAGGCCGGTGAATGCATCCGTTGCGCATCCGGGTCTGGATCGCCAGTGGTGTGCCATTGGTTGGTGGGCAGAGTGCCGGGCGTACTACTTTCGAGGCGGCGAAGCCTGTCGCCGTCGACATTCGATCCCCACATCTTGGTGGCGTCGAATTATGTCGCGCGGTGCTTCGAAGTGAAAGTGGCAAGGGTGGAGAGGAGAGGAGAGTCAAGCATGTGGTCAAGCGTAAGCAGATGGTCTCTCTCGCCGTTGCTTGACCGCGCTCGAGGTATGTGAGAAGAGTTCGGGGAGAAGAGAAGGGTTAGAACTAGGCGGGTAGAGTGGAAGGGAAAGTAAAGGTAAGGGTAAGGGATGAAGTCAGGCGGATGAGGTAAGGATGGTGATCGCGGACTTACGGAGGAGATATGGGCGTGCAAGACGAGACGCGCTGGGCTGATGAATAATGCGGGCATTGGTTAGTAGCATGAGGCAACGAAAAGGTTTAAAAGTTATTATTTAGGTGGAGCGAAAATCCCCAAAGGTCCCACATGCCGTTCAACGTCGTTGGCCAACGTCATCCTCGTTCACACGCCACCGTTCGGGAGGGATTTATTATTAATGTACTAGGTAAACACCGTGCCTCGGACTTCGGCATCAAAACGCTACATCTATGTATCTGCTCCTACTTCCCAAATATTCCGCCGTAGCGTGGTGATAAGGGTAGCAGCCCAAAGGCACATATGTGAGTGCGAGGGAGAAAGTGCATGCGGGAGAACACACTCTAGAGATTGACAGGAGTATTCCCTCTGTTTGTCGAGAAATCCTGACGCCGTCGACCGCTTCGTGATGGCGCTCACACGGAGCTCGACACCGATCCGCGGAGTCTGGTTTGGTTCACCGCATATGAAATTGGTAGGCAAACAATCTCTTCCAAACAGGCCGTATAGGAAACGGCACGAGTTCACCGTCGTTGATTACTCTTTTGCCTCTTCAACCCATAGCCTCAGTCATCCTCTTCACCCCCTTCTGCACCACCCTCAGCTTCCCATCGACCTTATCAAGACCTCCGACGTCCAGACGAGGCGGCATCTCCACCACGACAACACCGTCCTTCCCCTTTCCCACAGCTTCCTTTCCACGCAGCAAACCCTCCTGAGAAACCATCGCCCGCTCCCCTTTTTCAACAATCCCCGCCGTGATCTCTCGTTCCTTCCGCACCTTCTGCCCAAGCGACGGAGAGGTGTCGCCTCCCACCGGCGACTTGCGTCTGGCGGCCTTCACCACTTCTTGATATCTTGGCTCTAGAACAGTCGTGGTGTTCGTCTCGCCGAATTGGATTCTCTTCACGAGCGCGTCGACTTTGACCCGGTTCTCTTCACTGCGAACCGGGATTAGCCTCTTGGACAAGGAAGGCAAGTCGTCTTGATACGTACGACGCGGCTTCAGCAGAGTCGTTGTTCTCAAAGAGCGCGAGGTATTGTGCTTGAACGTCAGCCTTCTCGCGGTCGAGGTACTTTGTTCCGGCCTTGCCGCGCAATTTGTTCCTATGGAACGGGTGTCTGTCAGTCAGGGAGTGACAGTAGAAGTGAGGCCCATCGGCAGTAAGAACAGATCGTACTCAGACTCCATACGCCCGATGTCCTCCATTTCTTCTACCGGGTTCCTGTCAGGCGAGTGGTATTGGGTCATGGGTCATTGGTAGAAAAGACTGTTATGCGAATGAGGTGAATAGTAGGAGTGATGAGGTGACGTTGGATTAAGAGCTTATGTCGGGTCAGTCCGAAAAGGGAAGGAAGGGCAGTGGATATCGCGCTTTCCCGTAACGCATGCCATGCTCATCAGTCGTCGCATGAGGCGTCACGGGATGTTCGGACTCCGTTGTAACGCCGGTCTTTCACTGCTCGGTCACATGACAATCTTGTGTGAATTATACCACGCTCCCGTACTCACTCACACGTACGTGTAGCTCTACCGTGAGTAAACGCATCATAAGGAAATGGGCACACAAAGTAAACCTCACCCGTTCCACATAACCTGAGCTCTTCGTGGATATCGTATCGTTAAGAAAACATCAAGCTACCTTACTGTCTCAATCTCAGTCCGTGAAAAAAGCTCCCTCTCCCTCTCTCAAAAAGTTCATCCGCAATGCTCTCCGTCCGTCCGTCTTTCCATAGTAGCCAGTCTCACGCAATATGCAAGTGCTTAGAAAACAACGCTGTATAATCAACCTTCTCCATTGCTCTTCTGATCTTGGGAGGGCCAACATGCCCCAGCATGCTCAAATCGTATAATCATCGTCAAGCAGTGCAGGACGGAGAAGAGAGGAGATGGGAGGGCGATGCGGGAGCGTCTAGCGCTCACGCGCGGTGTTGTTGCCGTGGGCATCGGCAGCCCGGTTGACGAGGGCAGCGAGCGGCTGCTCGGCGCGTGCCTGGCCGTCGTTTGCCGCTTCGCCCGAAGCGCGCGCGCCGCCGTGAAGGCCCATCGGGGCCGGTAAGCCGAGGCCAGCCGGGAGATTGCGCGACGAGCCCTCTGGATGCGCGGAATGGCCCCATCCCCCGGTTAACGTCGGGCCAGTGCCGCCGCCGACGCCGGTCGTCGATGTCGGGGCGGCGGTGCCGCTGGGAGCCGGACGTGTGCCGATCGGCAGGGGCAGCGTACCCGGCCGGCCGAAGCCAGGAGCGTGGCTGTGAGTCGGAAGCCCGTGGCTCCATGGCGAGTACGCCGGGGTGGTCGGCTCGGCGGGTCGAGGACCCCAGACTCCGGCGTGAGAAGCAGCTCCAGGGAACGCGCCTGAGTGGTTTGACGGCAGGAACGGGGGGTAGGCGGGGCTGCCGGTTAGGTGAGCCGGCATCATCGGCGGCACCATGTCGCGTGGTGGCATCATAGGGGGTTTTGGGACAGGTGAGATGACGTTCATGTGCTCGGCGGCCCCGCTGCGGTCATAGTAGAAGTGGTAGTCGGTGGACGCGCCCGTTGCGACTTGTCCAGGCTGCACCGACGGCAGGGGGGTTTGTTCTGTCACAGGGCGGAAGGGTTGGGCCGTCGGTGCAAAGGCACTACCCGCTTGGTTCTGCTCGAAGCTGTTTGGAATGCCGGGAATCCCTGGGTAGTTCGGAGTGAAGGTGTCGTAGCCGATGCGGTACGGTGGCACTGCGCCGTACGGGTCGGGATCTGGCCCGTAAGCCATGGTGTAGGCATTGTTCATGCGGCGGTTGGAGGGCCCGGTGATCGCGCCCGGCCCAATACCACTCGGCGGCTGACCCTGGGCATGTTGGGAGAAAGAAGCAGGGTTGACGGCTGAGAGCCAGATGCGCGTCTTGTAGATCCGATAGAGATCGGTGATGAGGTCCTTGAAGTTGATGTAGTGATCCGCATAGTAGTAGAAGATGAGCTTTTGGAAGTCCCTGAATGAAGTGTGAGCGTGATGAACAAAAAGCTTGTGATGATGAGAGTGCACTAACCATTGCCACTCGGCGTCGAGAATCTCCATCTGCAGCTGCAGGTGAGCAACTTTCTGTTGACAAGTACGCTTGGCCTTTGCCTCGTTCCCCTCTTTCTCGCTCAGCATCTTGATCTCATGCTTGCTCGCCAAGCGCTTGATGGCCTTTGACTTGAGGCTGTTGAGGTTCTCACGCGGCAAGCCTTGCATCGTAGCAGGGGCGTGAGCAAGCAGCGAGTTACGCTGTGCCAGCCCGCCGCCGTCACCGTGCTGTTGCGCATTGGGGTTGACGTTAGATGGGGCGTTGTTGCTACTGAACATCATCAGCCACTTGTATTGCTCCTCGCTGTATTTGCGCTTGAATAGCCGCGCCTGGTCGGGAGTGACGTTGGCATGTTGCACGGTGCCGAGATCTTGACCGCGGTCGGCCTCCACGATCACGATGTCGCCTTCGCGGATGTTCAGGCCGGTGTTGTCGAGCAGGTAGAAGACTTCGACGCGCGAGCATTTGAAGCTCACGACAAACAGCCGTTTCTGTGAACGGTTGGTGTTCGGGCCCCAGAGCTGACGGGCTCCAAGTGCAGCCTTGTGTCCACGCCTGATGTCGTCGTCGGTCATTTCGTCGCTCTTGATCTCGACGTATGGTACTTTGTACATGGCCGGAATGTTGAAACCAGCGCCGGTCACATCTTCATTGAAACGAACCATGTCTGCTGTGTCTGTGTTGCGATAAATGTAAGTACAGTGTACGATGCTTGCTGTATTGACGAGTGAAGTGTAGAGAGTGGGTGTGGTTATGAGCGCAAAGTGAGGTGTGATGTTGTTACGCGGCAAAGTCGAAGTTGCATGGCTTGTTGAGCAGCACAGCTACCCTTCGCGAGCGCAGAAGTTTCTGGGGTTGTGCCCAGGTGGGTGACAGCGAAGAGGGTCTGGAAGCAGTGGCCAGCAATCCACAAGTTCTGGTGTTGGGATGAACCTTGGGACGACTGGTTGCTGGACTTGTAGTGGTATTGAAACTGGTTCGTCTGCAGTGTGAAATATGAACGATGAACTCGGCAAAATGGGGATGAGGGTTGGGAAGCCGTGAAGTTAACCTTACCAGCGGTATCTTGGCGCGAACCTGTCGCTTCGTGCTGGGAGCGGTGCTTTGAGAAGCCGCAGCCCATAATATTCAGAGGTTCGTCGGCGGCGAAGGATCCTCGTCGCGTGGGGATATCTGCCAGGGAGTGGCGACGCGACTCGTTGACGTTGGGCACGTCGTCCCAGCCTAGGTGCGATTGCCACTGAGCGCGTCGATGCGGCTGATCTGGTGGCAAACATTGATCAATGAGGTCTCTTTGTGGTGGTGGGTAGGGGGTGCAAGAGGGGGGAGGGCAGCTCACCAAACGTAACGCCCGCAAAGGCTGCTTCCAACCTTCTCACCTCTCCTGGAGCAAAATCTTCTAAGCTGTCGTGGTCGTTCCTCAAGCTGTAATGGGGGTCGTGTGAAGTAGAGTATGTAGAGGCTCGATGGAGGGAGCCGATGGGTGGGTGGGAAAAGGTGTGTGTGAGTGCGCCGCCAAGCTCAGAGTCGGATTCCGTGTCGACTTCCTCCGTCAACAAGCCCAGCGGCAAAGCACGTGCCCCAGAAGACCCCGTCGCGCCTAAGGCATGCTCTCGTTGACCTTGCGAGTGTGACAAGGAACGACCAGCTTTCGGAGTCGGTTGCAAAGGAATCGCAAACGGTAGCGCTCCGTGTCCCGTACCATCACTAGCAGCAGGCGAAGGCGTATTGGCGGTCCTCAGAGCACTGTGAGGGTTAGCAGCCCCGAGACGAACCTCACGCGCAGCGGACTTGTGCGCAGCTTCCGACAACTTGAAAGAGCCTCTTCTCTGCGTCGACCAGATACCTCCGGGCAAGCCAGGCACGCCATTGTGCTTCTGTGGCAGACTGCCAAAAGAGGTGGAAGAAGGCCAGGGCCTTTCGTCTTCCGAAGAACCGAGCGCCTCTGAATCAGGCGTGGCACGGCGGACAGGCTAGACCAACCCGTCAGCGAAAAGTATCCCACTCACGAAGCACTGTAAGGGCCCATAGGGTACTCACGTTCATCTTGGGGGAAAAGCGTAGGACAACGCTTTGGCAGGTTCTTGAATATACTACACCACCCGTCAGCGACTCTTCTTCAAACAACAAAATGAGTGAACAAGGAGAGCGAGGCGTGCAGGCTCAGAGCGAGCTTGATCTCTTCGGGATGGATGACTTCGAGCGGCGACCGGTCATAGCCCCAACGCGGCCAATCACTCAGGTGTTGAGTGAGCTCTACCTAGACAACTCCCCGCCGCAAGACTTCATGATCCCGGTAACGCAAAGCCCACCAGCAGACGAAGTGGGAAGCGCTGGCAGCGACAGCAGCGACGATGTTGGATTGATCATCGCGCAGTCTTCGCGCAAGCCGGGCAAGCCTGGCTGCACGACGACCACCACGTCGCCACAAGAACCACGAGCTGTGAGCCCGATGGAGTACGATACGCCCCCTGACTCCGTGCGTGGCGAGCTGGAGAGCCTATTGTCGAGCGCAAGAGACGATAGCCAGAGCCAGAGCGAGGGAAAGGGTTGGTGGCTGCGGGCACTCCAGAAAATGTGCATGTGCTGGGCAGATATGGAGGACGCCTGAAGCGTCTTCGACCTCCGCGGTAGTACCAAGACTGGCAAAGCACCTTGCCATGGTTTATCCCTCGGACATTTGAGACCGGCATCACTGCTCTGCACAACGGAGGACCAACACAGTCGAGGACTTGTCCAGTCCTGGCCAACCACTTTCCCTCGACAAACACAGCTCGCAACTGCAAGGCGCTCGATCCGGTGATCGACCTTCGAATGCTGGCAACAGAGAGTGAAGAAAGCATGTACATACCTAAAGATTCGCTTTTCGGTCGTAACGGTCGTTCCGGAGCTCCTTTTCTATGTCTACAGATGCAAAAGCTAGACGGTGATGATCAGCGCAAATCCATATACACACCCAAGCTGGTAGGGCGACTCACTGATGTTGTATGTCGTAATCTCTACTAGTACATGTCCAGACGAAAGAAGATGGTCAAGATCTCTATCCCGTATATCAATCTGGTCATCATCAACGGTTAGTCGAAGCGGCTCAGGAATCCCCGTTTGCGCCGTCAGGAATACCCACCTATGCGCATATCAAACCAGTCGTATAGTACCCGTGTATCACCATAAACGACAAACGAGACCGTGTACGGTGTGTCTCGAGGCCTCGCATGGAAGAGGGGATGGTGTCGGACAGAAGTGAGGTCGAGGAGCGGAGTGGGGAAGAAAGCGCGTGGCAAGCACGCGAGCGCAATTCTCTGGAGATGAGACGACAGCGCTTGCAGTCGCCTGGTGGATGATGGTCGTCTCGAACAGACTCCGCCCGTCACCTGAGTCTTCTCGTTCCACACTTGCGTGCAGAGCACGAGCAGCCTTTGGCAAGATCCAGAGTTCGATGGTGGATGGTGCTTAGGTGTCAAAGTGGCGGAGAGAAAGTCAGACCTCAACGGCCAGCTGGGGTTGTGGGGCGCTCCAGATGAACGAAGTGAGCCGCGAGCGCCACAGTGTCGATGATTAGCGATGTTTCTGGCGACGGCGTACACTGCTGTATCGGCCGCACCGTCCCGAATCCAGACGCGACGCTCGAAGGTGTTCTGATCGGACGAGAAGAGGTTGGTCCAAGAGCAAACATCAAAGCCCCGGGAGGCGACCGAAGACGCACAGATGTTAAAACGGGTCCGCAGCTAACGAGAAGTACAGACGACGTACAGTGTTAGCGGCATCCCCTGATTGATGGTTGATCGGGGTCTTTTGGGGGGGGCTCGTTGGAGAATGCGGGGATCACGGACGGCACAGCAGGGACTTCTCTGCCCGCTCCGGATCGTTCCCCTCCTCATCAATCGATCTGTGTTCAGCATTTCGAGGGTCCGGAACGACGCAAGTGGCAGAACTCAAACAGGCGCGTGCGCATTCTGCTTCCTACAGCTGCTAGAGCGGTTAGCAAGGGAATCCACCCGAGCCAAGCGCCTTCGTTCCAGCACTCGGCTCGCTCAATCCTTCTCGGCTGCGCGCCAATTAGACCATGGGCCGTCACACCGCTAGAGGAAGGTGTTCGCACGACCTTGGGACGATCTGCTAGCGGTGGGATCGCAATTCTCACGTGCGATTCCGAAAGGCAGGAGCCTTGCACTCCTCAATCATCGATCACCTTGAGTTACAGACGGAGGAATGTCCTTCTCTCATCACAATCGTGTAAGTGTCGATGACTTGGGAAGCCCCGTCCGATTCCTCCACACATTACCTCCCATAGGCCGAGGCTGGTCCGCGACAGCATTCCTTCGGTGGCACGAGACCCTTCTCCGGATGCAGACCCCCGGAATAAGGAGCGGAGAAGCTGGTCAGGCTGCCAACCGTGTTGTTGGTGAGGGGTTGGTTATCCCCTCTCGGTCTCTGGGCCTGGTACAGTCGGGTAAAGCAGAGACATCGCCAAGCCGAGAGAAGTCCAATACACGCAATGACTTCTTCGTACTGCAGGTTGACTCGACTTGGCCTTTTGGCTCGTTAATGGCAAGGCAACCCAGCCGGAACAGGCTGAGCGACTCGATGAAGGTCGCCTTTGGTTGAGGCAGGCTGCAAGATTGCGCCGCCCGTCAAGGCTCGAGGCGCAGCCTTCGAATCGCTGTTTCGAGGCTAAAGGTTCGGATCCTGGTGGCGAAAAGTGTTCTCCGATCCCTCCTCAGTCCAGGCCCCTCCATGCTCATGCGTCCGTTGGGTCAGTGGACGGCGCGCAAACCGAGATTGCTGCGGACGCGCACGAACGAGTGTTCACCGCGGGTCAAGTATGCACGCGCCTGTCAGTCTCACTGTGACCGTCGAGCCCACGGATGTGGAGAGAACATGCTACGCTGACTGTGAGCTTCCGCACTCGTCCCTCCCTTATCGAAGGTGCAATGGCCATGGCTGGTGGTTGGAGCACTGATGGGCATGCATCGACACGCGACCGAGACGTGACGTAAAAGTGCGTGTGTGGATGTCTGTTGTGTCTGCGGGTTTTGCGGGTGCTGACAGCGCCAGTCGATCAACGAAAACAACAATAGCGTGAGTCGAGTTTCCAAGAGGGGATGCATATCGTCGTGGCGACAGCATCTGCGAACGCGTCCATCTCGAGTGCAGCAAGCGCGATCAGGTCTGTGAAAGACGAGGTGGCAATAGATCTAAACATGCATGCACGGCAGATTCACAACTTCGCGCTAGGGCCCGGGCGTTGTCGCGATGGCCAATGTGAACATTAAGGAGTCGCTTTTCTTTGACAGCGACTGCTTCTTTGCACCATGCTACTCGGTCCCTAACAGCATTGGACATGGTTGTGACAGCATCATCGAGTAAGTAGACACGGCGCCTACGAGCTCGAGCCGCAAAACTACTGACGCAAGGGACAAAGGGGTCATACCGTCATGGCCATTTTAGCTCTGCCTTCGACCTTCGGAAAGCCGCGATGGGATTGCACTGGCGCCGTAAATGCAGGACGAAGGTCTATGCCAGACCATACCGCCGAGAGAAGCCTGCAGAGTAAATGTGAAAGCGAGTAGGCATACTCCCACATCACAAGTCCGATGCACCATACTATCTCGCCCCAAGACATCCGTCTTCGACGGCGACAGTGCGGAAGGCAATCGAAGGCTCGCCGACCGTCGTATGTCGAACCTCACAGAGTCCTCGCCACCTGATGAAAACGACCACATGCTCGCAGCATTGACCGGCCTGCGAGATGACCCCTTACCGCAAAGGCGGTTTCCATTGATGGCCTGGGCGACGGACCTCTGGGCGCATCGGTCGCGCAACTCGCGCAAGAGATGTGAATGGTATTAGGATTCTCAGAAGGAGATCCGCGCTCATCATGCCACGACGACCAACGTATGAGGGGAAACCTGAACAAGCCCACCCTCGTGGACATCCATGATGGGACCTTCTTCAGCTGTCGGGAATCGAGATGAGAAGGCGTTCGAGGACTGCGTCGTCTGCCACTTTGCCTCATTGCTATCAGCAACATTTCAGACATGCACAGCGAAACCTAACCACCGACCACCACGTTTCCGTTCTCGCTGGCTATCGGAAGGAAAATATATCGCTTATACATGGTTTCCTACTCTGGTATATGAAGGACAGTCAATTCAAGGCCATGCCGTTTGTACCAGAGACGGCTTTCGCCTCCCACCCATTACTCACAGTACTTCCGAGGCTACGCGGGCCTGCCACAACACTCACCTGTGTTCTGTGCCGAATCTCCAGCACGCTGACTGAACGGTGCCCTCGGACCTCGCATCTCATTAGAAACGACCGGATTACGCACAAAGAGTCGCAAGGTCCTCGCGTCTCGACCCCGAGATACTCTGCAGAAGACTCTGCGCACGTCAGCACCAGACAGCGAGGGAAATGCGGGAGAAAGGAAACCCCGGCTCGGGAGCATAACCATCACCTTACGCCCATCTAGCGCCGGCCGAAAGGCTCCTGGAGGTGTTTTGAATCTTAAATTCAACATCATCCCGCTTTTTCTTCGTACGAAGTCCACAGACCGACCGATAGTGACTCGAGCACTGGGAAGCGCGATGCCGTGCCCATCGGACCAGCGATCTCGTCTGGCTTTGGTTTGCGAGTTCATTGAGAGAGAACCTGGTGGGTGTGCCGGGTAGGCGGGCAGGTAACATGCTAAGAGGAGGCTTAAGGTAGGAGTACCCCTATCGAGAATCAAAAAGAACACGAATTCGGAAAGACATGCGTTCGCACTCGCTCACGATGATTATTCTCTCGTACCCGAGCTTCCACTTTTCAAGGTGTCAATGGGGATGGTCGTCTTTCAGCCTTTGCCTGCATTTCGTACTGTTTCTCTCGTTGCTGGTTGAGGAGTAGACGAACCAACATGACAAGAAAGCAAGTTACATACGCGGCAGTAGTGCGGTCTACCCTCCCAACCTTCCACCCTAAAATGGAAGGGAGATCCAGGGAGAGACGATACATTCACTACTCCTACAATCTCGAATGTACCTAGGCACGAAAAGATCCAAACGGTTCTCACCCAGGAACAACAGCAACCGGCAAGGAACAATCATCAAAGTCTCCCACGGTGGGGATTCAAGTAAGACAGGAAATGACCCAGATAAGATAGGTTACAAGTACACACTAGGTAGCCCACACTCCTGCCAGTCATCGTTTCATCGTCGCCTAAATAAAATCTGAAAGACTCTTTGAGGCATGCTCCAGCTCCAGCTAGTTCCAGACCCGTAACAATGCAGCCCGGACGCCCGCTTCCCGCTCCAACACTCATGCATGTTCAGTAGTTCCAGACAAACAATTACCCCCAATGGCAACATCATCGAAACAGCCGAGGAATGCACTTGCGCCTTCTCCGCCAGACTAACAAAGTAAGACCGCGCCAAATGAATGCAGAGTCAAGGGACGAACGCCGCGCCATGCCATACCATACAAGGACAAACCCAAAAAGGAAAGGACGGAAAGAACAGCAAGATCCCCGTACAACAGCATGACATTGACGGCCCCAGCTCAGATTTTTCTTCTAATCTCAATCCCCCCGACTCCTCCTCTTCCCAAAACTCTCCACCTCGGGATGCACGACCCGCATATGCCGGGTCAGGGCGTCGTTGCGCGAAAACGTCTTCTCCTCGCGACACATCGGGCAGCGGACCTTGTGCTTGCGGTTGTTGTGGATGGTGTCCTCGTGGCGGGTGAGGTCGTAAGGGCGGGAGAAGATGGTGTTGCAGGGCTTGTTGGTCGAGGGGTTGAGGCGGGTGCACTTGTGCGGGCCGGCTTGGGAGTTGCGGGCCAGGAGGGCGGCCGAGGTCATGCCGCTCGTGGAGGAAGGGGCTGGGGAGGCGGAGGAGCGGGGCGAGGCGGAGGCCGAGGCGGATGGGGTGCCGCTGCCGTCTCGGCTCGGCGGTTGTGATGGTGGTTGTTGTTGGTGTTGGCGTTGTTGCTGCTGCTGCTGCTGGAAGCGGTGGAAATCTCGCTTGTGTTTCTGGAGGTTGGCGTGGGAGTCGAAGCGTTGGGTGCAGCCGTGATAGGTACATGTGTACGTGCCAGTGGCGGCGCGGGTGTCTGATGGTCGGCGCGGGGCCGATGTGCCGTTGATGGCGCTTTCCTGCGATGAGGGGGGAGGACCGTTGTCGGAGATCGACGACTCCATCGACGTTAGTTGAGCGGGGAAGGGTGGATTGGCGTCGAGGTGTGAAGACTCCATTTTGATAGGTGGTCCAAGGTTCGCGTAAGCAGACATGTAAGACGGGTTATGTACCGGAGCCTGATCTTGCGGTGGCAAAGGGCCAAAACCCATATTGTCGGAAGTGGTATAGCCGTCGGCGGAGGTGGCGCGGAAGTTTGCAAAACTTGGCTGTCCGGGTGTGGTCAAGTTGCCAAATGCTGCCCCAGGCTGGCTGACGAACGTGCTGCTTGGCCATTGTTCGGTGCCGCCGGTATGTTGCTTGTAGCCTGCGGGTATACTGTCCTGGAACAGGGACGGTTGCTCTTGCTCGGTATAATCGAGCAGCGCATCCTTGGGCGAAATGGTTTTGGTTGGCTCTCGCTGCAGCTGCGGTCGGTGCTGTGCAAGTTCTGTCTGCTCCGCCTGTTCTTTCTGCTGCTGTCGCATGCTCGCGGCCGTACCAGCGACAGGCGCGGGTGACCTCCAACCACCGACCGGAGCCAAGGGCGAGCCGTCTCTAAACGGGGATCGCTCACGCGACACGGCCGATATGGGGGAGTGTGAGCGGGCAATGTTGGCTGTTTCCAGGCGCTTGGTCACGAGACTGTTGCTGTGCGGGGACAGATAGTTGTTGGGTGCGTGAGATGGCTTCGCAGTGAGACTGTGAACCGGGTTGCAAGTGGTCGGTGGATTATACAGCTCGTCTTGGTACGCCTGCGATTCTGTTCTGAACAGTTGCACATTCGGATTGATCTGCCGGTAATCTGCGTGCTCCAAAGTCAGAAACCCGATTTCATGAAGAACTGCTTTCGCGCAACTCACCATTTGCGGGTGCGCTGTACTGTCCATTCTGCGCCGGCTCGCCCGCTCCCGACTGCGGAGTGGCGGGCGAGTCGTTGCCGCCGTAGCTCGACATGCTCTGCCGCGACGAGTGTGTAAATTCTGGCGCGAGCTCTTCCACGTTATGATGGTCGATGGCGAAAGACTTCATCGCCTGATACGCCAATGGCATGTGCGCCGCCTGGCTGGGTAGGTAGCCTGCCGGGCTGAACAGGAATCCGGGATCGGTAGTCGGGGTATGCGAAGGGGTGGGCAGGTTTGGATTCTTCGAGAAAAGCGCCGAGTTGGCGGGATAGGCCGGGTACTGCGTCGGCGAACGAGGCGAGAAGTCGCTATTTACAACGTGTGGGTTGGAGGTGTTTGGCATGTACGGCGATGCCGGGCCGTTGGAGGTGATGGTCGACGCCGAAGGAGTGCGCTGATGACTCCTGGCTCTTTTGTGTCCGATAGTGTGTTGGGGCGCTCCCATGCCTGTGGGGTACATGCGCGCTGGTTGCGGCCAGTCCAGGGTGTCTGCCGCCTCCACAAGTGATCCGTGACGGCTGCTCACGGTCGGCGTAAATGGGATCGGGGTGGAGTGATAGGTGTCGAAGATCGGGTTGGAGGTGCCAGATTTCGCGATGTCGTCGATGGAGTAGCAGGAGACGGGCTGTTGTAGTAGCGAAAACGCGTCGGTGGTGATGGCGGAAGAGTGGTAGTAAGGCAAGTCGTCGATGTCGTCTGGATATGCTGGTAGAGGGGTGGGCGGGAGGTACAGGTGATGGTATTGTTGGTGGGGATGAGATGGTGTCGAGGTGTAAGTGTAAGTGTCAGGCTGGGTGTGGAGTGGAAATTGTCGAGGCTTCGCGAACGTTGATGTCATGGTCGCACACACGATCCGACGACGACGACGACGACGACGACTTTTAGCCGCGAAGCTTAGCTTTGCGAATTCTCGGGGCCGACTTTTGCGCGCGCCGTTCCTCCTTCAGGGTCTCGCTCTTCTTCTTCTCTACTAGGTATGTATTCTTTCTTTCTTTCTTTTCCTCTGCGGATCTGTCCTGTCCTGTCCGTCTTTCAACCCGAGGCTAAGTGGTGTTTTGGTAATAAGCGGGTATAGGCAAAGCTTGGGGGGATAGAATCTCGCGGAATGAACTGCTGGACTGGACTGGACTGGACTGGACTGGACAAAACCGATAGCGACCGTCGGGATGCAGCAGTAACGATGTAGCGACTGATGATGAACGATGGAAGATGTGTCGACTGTCGAGACGGAGAGCTGGTCTGGCCTCGACTCTTGTATAGCAACGAACTCTCTCGTCGGCTCGACGACTTTCCCTTCCCACCTAGCCTCTTGTGCTCGACACATGTCCATCGTGCAGGACATGTCAACAACGCAGCGAGGCGCAGCACATTCAACCCGCGACTCCCGAGTGCTGTATGCAAGGTATGGGCCTGCATCGTCCAGTCACTCCAGTACCTTTTTCTTCCCCGTGCAGCACGGATGTCTCCTCGTCCGCCCTCGGCTGCTACCCTTCCGCCCAGCGAACAATCAAAACCGTGCCATTCTGCGCATCCACGTAGCCCGTGATCGTCGACGAAACCGAAATACCGTGCAATCACGTCGCCGCCTTGCAACGGCCGCGCTCACTCGCCACGGGCCAGCAACCCAATTCTTATGCTTATTCGCTAACCCTATCATGCTGCACTTCGCCTCCTCCTCAGGCACGTCGCATGGTAGGATCATGTCGTTCGAGTGTCGCTCAACTTTGGCAATGATCTGCCTTTCTTCAGCCTGTGGTTGACTGAAGGCGTCGACACGCGGGCGGCGCGTGGTCTGATGGATCCTCGCCGGCGATGTTTCAGCATGAACTCGTGCGAAGCTAACTCCTTGCCACCCTACTGCCACCGATGATCACACGCTTGATGCTGACCGATCCGACCAACGCCATGGTCATCTTTCTATCTCTGGAATTCGGATGTCCTCCTTTCCTATGTACCTAGGTATGCAGGTCCCCCTTAATGAGACTCGTGTCAAGTGAATGTGTTCGAGAACTCGTTCCACGCTCGGCCTCGCCTACGACGCGGTGCACATACTTCACAACATACAGCAGTGAAGCGCACAATCTGTCAGACGCCGTCTCCGGCGTCGCCGTCCCTGTGGACACTGCAAAAACAATCGAATCTTCTCTACATGTGGCGCAGAACGCTCACGTTATGTTGTGGCTGCCACGAGGTTTCCTGCGGCTGAGACCGAGAAGCCCGGTCCAGACCTGTGGGTGGTGCACAGCGACTCACACCTCTCACCTCTCACCGTATGTATGCGGCGCTGTCGATGACATTGTCAACGTCTAAGTTACTTTACACACCTGCAGTCTCTGACGGGGAAAAAGTTTTTCTCTATCAAACACTTTTCCGCTATGTGCATGAAACATGCCGCCAAGGCATTGCACCTAACAACTGACGCTGTTTGATCTACTGGCGCGCTTTTGCCACCGGAATACCTTCAAAATAGCTATAAGGCTGAATGCCCCCGGCGATCGACAAACCGACGATACGGAGGTGAATCCGCGCTCATACAACTCCAGCAGCATCGGTGATGATGACCTCAAAAACCTCCCAGGATCCCCATATTCCCGATGTCTGCTTCTATTCACGGAAACTCTGATCATCAGTGACGAGTGATGATGTCGGGTTTCATGCCGAACACGGGGACGTCCCTCGGCGAGCTGTCCTCTTTCGGGAAGCTGGAGACCGGTCGGCAGCTAATCGGTTCACGGCAGAGATCTACGGGCGATCATTCTTCTCGTTTGCCGAGCGAGCCGAGCTGTTTTTCGTCTGCCACTGGGCCGAAGGACCGCAAAGATCAGACCTTTCGCTCGTTCCGTTTGGATGAGGTGATGATGAGCAGCACGGGGATGGAAATAGGGAACCTTATATGATGATCTTGTTATATTCATCGTAGCTACAAACAACTCTCGCTGCTAAATATTGTTGTTCCCGAGGTCGTTCATCATGCAAGTGGGCACACAATGGACATCTCCTGGCGAATGCCATCCACAACGATCTGGTTCGACTCGTCACCCCACAGCGAACATGTAAGTACTGTACAGTACGTACATAATCTATGTTGCGGATGTCGACGTGAGTTTGCTCGGAGAACAAGGAGGGGAATAGCAACAGAGGGGATCATGCCGCGCGTGGTATTCGAGATCCGCCTCATCTCGAAAGGGCTGTGTTCGCGGCGTTCCGATCTCATCACTCTTGATATCCAACATTCAAGCGTGTACATGACGTTTACGCATGTCTTCGGAGAGCGTTGGCACAGCCCCTTCCACCCAGCCGACACTCGCTCTTCATGTCGGCGTGATTCATCGGCGCAAAAGGTGTCGCTCACGATCGCATGCTATGCCTGTGGCAGCGGCGTAACGACAGAAGACCCCTCTGTTAACCCTGTATACTGACACGGCCGACCTGGGGTCGGAAGCAGTTCTGAAGGCACAATCCATCCGGCCTCAACCTGCCGGCAGTGCTGTCGGAGTGGTCACCTCTACCGCGCTGCCTTTTCTGCCGCTCCCGACCCCTCGAGCGAGGACCTCGAGTCTGGACGCTTGAACGCGATGCTTTTTCATCACCTGCACCCATTCAGGATCGTCGAGATCGTCTTCGCCGTCTCCTGCCTCCACTTCCTCTTCCAGTGAAGCAACCATCATCCCGAAATCGGCCCCGAGTCGGCCCAGGCTGCCGGCGCAGTAGAGAACCTGCGTCAGCAGTGACTCCCGCGTCGACTTCTCGGTGATGTTGGGGATGTACTCTCTCAGCGTCGTCATCAGCATTTCTGCCAGATGGATGGCGAACGTCGAGATTGGCGATGGTAGTGGAAGTAAGGGTTCGTTGGTCGCTTTCGCGTTCCCATCGTTGGGAATTGGGACGCCCGCGTCCGGTGTTGGAGAAGGCAATTTGGTGGGAAAGACAGACTTGTACATGCTTATGATGCTGAAGGACTGCTCGCGGAAAATCTCAATCCACCGTTTTAGGAACCGTTCGCTCTGGCTTCCCTGTATACCAGCCCCAGCAGTTTGTTGCTTTACACCGTTGACGGATGACCTGCGCCGGAGCGCGGTCTCTTGATCCGCAAGGACCTGTAGAGGTTCCAAAGCCTCTAGTGTACTATGCAGAGTATGAAGTCGACAGATAAGGAAGAGCGAGCCGAGAGCACCGTCAGCATTCGCGGCAGAAGCCGACAGGCTCAGCGACTTGGCCAAGCTCGCAGTGTCCTTGGGTAAGCTCCGGCCCTCCTCTGCAAGATCGGGCGCCACGCGACGCAAATACCCCGTAATGCGTATTGCGGCCGCCAATTTCAGCGATGGACTTTGAAGTGATGTGATGAGGACCGTAGTCAGATTCCGCATCTCCGTCTCGGCCTGTGTAGATATAGTCCCCACGAGCTCGGATTTGGGGTATAATGCATTCAGACGTTTGATATGCCCATGTAAATCCAACGCCGATGCGTATGTGTGAGCAGAGCTCGACGCTGCGTTCGAGCCTTGTTGCGCCGCGGTCACGGTAGCTGACAGGAGCGAAGGCAAGTCCAGCACATCCGACACCCGGTCCACCGTTCGCGCAAGCAGCATGGCGCGCTTTCGGCGGTCCAGGACCGCATTCTCCGTACTTCTGTCATATTTGGACGCGAAATCTGTCGCCGCCGCCTCCACATGCGGTAAGCTGTCCTCTAACTCTTCCACTTGATCGCGCAAAGAGGGTAGAATAGATCCGAGGTTGGCGAGATGGGTCGAAGAAGCTGTGACGGCTTTGTGGGAGCGCTTCGCCAGCGCTTGGAGACTCCGAATGTGCGATTGAGCGGCGTGAAGGAGGGATGCCGGCTCGTTCACGGTGAGTGCCTCCAGAGACAGTGAAGCTAATCGGTCGAGGTAGGATCGCGTGGATTCGTCGTTCGGTGGAGGTCGGAAGTCGGGGGCGAACTCGGCATCATGTGTCCCCCAAGTCTGCGCGAGGAGTTCGTATGCCTCCGCCATGGTGACAAGAGCCTCGACGGTGGCTACGATATTCTTCGTTGGTCAACGCCTTGTTCTACACAGCGATCCCGACTGGCCCACATGCCGCGCTGACTAACATGAGAGGCTTTGCGCTTAGCCTCTTCGAGCACCGAAGTGTTCCAGAAGGTGAGGTGTTAACCCGTGCCATTTACGTAAGCGTCACGGGCACTTCACGCCAGCAATCTCACGACTTCTAGTTTCTTCTGCCGCCACTCATCGGCATTCAAGACGGTTTAACGACACCACGCCCGCACTGTCATAAACTGCGTAAACATCGCTGGGTCCTAGACAGGGCGGCTTATACTGACTTCTACGTCCTCTGGCGCAACATCCGTTGTTGCGTCGAAGGATTGCATATCTCTCATGGACCGACCTCTTCATCCGGATGATATCGTCTGCAGTAAAGCTAATGACGAGCGTCTGGCTGTCGTGGAACGGACGCACGCGGACGTGGACACCCACGAACCATTTCCGGGACGCAGTGAGACCGGCGCCATCAAACATGCAAAGGATATCACTCCCGCTGTCTTCAAACGGTTCATGAAGGACGGCGTGCCCCCAAAAGGAACCGTCCTCGTCCGTTGGACCCATGTGACCTACGCGGAGCTCATATCTGTCTCGAAATTAACCTTGCTCGATCGGGATCTCCTCATCGGCGACGTTGTGAAAAGAAATGATCAGGATGCCATGAGCGGCGTTGTACTCAACACTTTTGCAACATGCACGCTGCAACCCGTCGGCGATGTCGAGTATCGAGGCAGCGCACCGCTCAAAGGTCTCCTGCCGCCTACGACTGAGCTCAATCCTGGGTTCAAGCATGTAGACAGTCCTGCGCCGCTAAGGGACATCCCTGCTTCGGAGCTCGCGTACGCTGAGACGCCCACTGAAGGAGACCTTTTCATTTACAGAGACTGGATCGGACGGATGGAAGCCGTGACATACAATATTACGCTCAAGCTTTCGAATGGTACGGCGGTAGAGATTGGTGACGAGCAAGCCGAACATGCCGACGGCGCAATCGATACTTTCACCGTTGGCGATATTGCAATGACCAAGAAAGGTCATCTGAGAACTGGCAACTGGATCTTCGGACAGTATCACCCCAATACGCACCCGGTCGGAACCGTTGTACAAACGCGAGCGGTCGGAGCAGAGGTCAGCTGGCTGCAGAGGCGGATCGGCAGCCCAAGTGTTGCCGAACCGCCCTCAATGCTTGAAAGGGAAGAGCTGGATAGTGACGCATTCATGGTCTACGATCGAACCAGAAGACCTCCGAAACAGCTTCCCCCCAACACCGCACAGCAAACCGAAACGACATCGAATTCCGAGATAGATGTGCGATTGCGACTGAAAGTCCGCTTCATAGACCAGTCGGGCGCGTGTGTCAAGTATGACGGCACGACGACACACGGCAAATTACCAGGGCTGAAGAGGACGGACACCCTGGGCTACGACATCAACGTGTTCGACATCTTGTCCTTTCGGACGAACGTTACGGTGCAGTGGCAAGACCAGTCAATCTCCCGGGAGAGCAGTATCGATCTCATACCCGACACTTCGATCGACGATGAGCACGCCGTATGGCCGGGTGAGATCGCCCATACGCTTGACGTAGCACCGGTTGCAGGGTTGCCGGGTGTTGAGAAGCCAAGCAAGGTAGGCGTTGTGCAGTCCGTCAAGGCGGCCGAGCGGATGGCTCGAGTGCTCTGGTGTCCCAGTGCGGTGATCCAGTACTCAACCGACCCTGAAGAGGAAACCGGATTGAAATCACTTGTCACGGGTGCCATGGGTTCGACGAGGGGTGAGACCGAAGAGGTCAGTTTGTACGATGTGGAGGCTCCAGCAGCGATGAATGTCAGAAGGGGCGACATCGCATTGATTGCCAATCAAACATGGACCACCGACAGTGGCGCACCTGGACCAGAGAACCGGGAATGGTTGGGCGAGATCGTGGACACCTGTCTTGACGGTACTCTGGTGGTTCGGCTTGGTGCTGCAAGTGTTGTGCAAGACGTCAAGTTGAGGAGAGAAGATGTCGTGGTTGTAGTCAGGTCTGACGGCACAGAGGAAAGCAACGAATGGGCAGACGAGGAATTTATTGATGACATGGTGGAAGGCCCCGAGATTGGACTTGACGACTCAGGGAACCTCGTTTGGAATGGACCGGCACGTCCAGACGGAGAGTACGATCGCCTCGACGATATGTACGATGACGGCAGCCTGGGTGATGAAGATGATGATCTTGATCCCGAGCCGATAGCGCGTTACGAGGATGAGAACGGCGAATCCATGGACGAGGATGAGGTCGAGAATGAAGAGTGGGAGTCAGAAGACGAAGGCGAAGATGTGCTGATGGGAAACGCGGATCAACACTTACCTCCACCTTCGCAGTCACAAACCTCTGCAGGCCATGGTGGTGGTGTTCTTGTTACGCCAGCAACAAATCACACACCCGAACCATCACACACCATGCTTGAAGCGCCACCTGCGTATGCTGTGCTTGACCAACCTGTCCCAACAAGTCAGCATTACGCCACGACGCCACCGACCGAATCTCTCACTCATCTGAAACGTCTAACAAAGGAACATCGCATCCTTCAAAAGCCCTCTGCGATACCCCCAGGTGTCTACGTGCGGACTTGGGACTCCCGTCTCGACCTTCTCCGTGTGCTTTTCATCGGGCCATCCGAGACACCCTACGACAGTGCACCCTTCGTCGTCGACTTCTACTTTCCACCTCAATTTCCACAGGAGCCGCCACGAGCTTTCTTCCACTCCTGGGCGGGCGAGTCCGCCATGGGAGGCGTCGGTCGAGTGAACCCCAACCTTTACGAAGATGGAAATATCTGCCTCAGTATCCTGGGGACGTGGGAAGGTAGCAAAGGCGAAGGCTGGGACGCCGGCAGGAGCACGGTGTTGCAAGTCATTGTCAGTCTCCTGGGATTGGTCCTTGTGAAGGAGCCGTACTTCAACGAAGCCGGGTACGAGCACCTTGCGGAACTGGAGGCGAGCAAGCGGCCGAGTGCGTTGTACAGCGAGCGCACGTATCTCCGAGCGAAGGGCTTCGCCATCACTGCCCTCGCGCGTCTGGCGGGTAGCAACAGCGACAAAGCAAGTGGGCTGGAAGGGCTGGAAAGCATCATCCGATGGTCCTATACTTCTCCCGGCGGACCTAGACTCATCGACAAACTTGTCAAGGACGTGGAGCACGTGCTTGGAAGAAGCGATCAGAGTACCCAGGAATATGATGGGTTGACGATCATGTCTAAAGGTGCTTGCATACCGCTGCGTAGGGTGCTGGAGAGGTTGAAGCAGCTACAGCAGTAGCCGCACCGATCTGGGTTTTCGAGCGGAAAGTAAGGGAGGATGTGACAAAGTATATAAGAAATACCATCGATCGAACGATCGACACCATGCCGCATTCTGCTCGGAAAGGCTTAGTACCTTTCGTAAAGGGGAGATCGATACTGTTGAACGGACAGGTGTACCTTGGGGCCTAGAACTAGCGAAGATGTGTTTCATACTGCTGACCTCTGGATTCCATCCTGCGATCGCCAGATCGCGGTCTTCTATGGAAGAGTATCATGTGCAGTGACCTCTGAAGTTCTGAACGCCGGCGAAGTCGTACTAGGATGTCTCGCTACCCGAAGTAGCTTGGCGTGACACGTCCAACGCATCAGACTGTCCTTTACGCAAAGCAATGCCACCTCACCCGTCTGTTCGCCTTTCTCACTTCGACATACACAAGACTGTAACAGCTGATTACGACCATACTCGCGAGTGCTCAATATGGCAAACATGTTCGGCGCGCTCAACCGCTTCATGTCCCGCCTGGACTCCGAACCCCAATCTCAAAACTCGCGAAGTGCCAAGGGTTACGGCTTCCAAGTTCTGCGCAACACCGACAGCAACATCGCCCTGGAGCCCTGGTTCGACTTCATCATTGGTATCAACGGACGCACAATCGACAATGCCGACCCGAATCTGTTCGCCACCGAGATCAGAAACTGCGCCGGCGCGACCATCAGCCTGGGCGTCTACGGCGCCAAAGGCCAGCAGATCCGAGAGATGTACGTCAGCGTGCCCCGCGACTCGCCCTCGCTAGGCCTGAGCCTGCAGTGGTGCCCGCTGAGCACGACGGAAGACGTCTGGCACATCCTGGACGTGATGCCGAACTCGCCCGCGGACGTGGCGGGTTTGCTGCCGTACGGCGACTACGTGATCGGTAGCCCGGACGCGGCTTTACGAGGGGATGCCGGGCTCGGGGGTCTCGTCGAGCAGTACATGGATCAGCCTCTGAGGTTATATGTGTACAACCACGAATACGATGTCACGCGCGTGGTCACCATCACGCCCTCCAAGACCTGGGGTGGCGAAGGCGCGCTGGGTTGCGTGCTGGGATACGGCGCCTTGCACAGAGTCCCCGCCGCTCTTGACGAGCCGGCACAAGCGCCCGGTGAGACGCTTTTCGAATCCGGGGGTCACGAGCAAGCATATCTAGCCGCGGACGTGTCATCTCAATCCGGCCAGCCTCCAGCGGTAGGAGGCCCGCCAGCAGAGTTCCTCGTCCCAGCCAATATGCAATTCTCCGCTGCCACCCCGTCATCACCTGCAGCAACCACGGACGGCCCACCTCCAGGCCGAGCCAAGAAAGCTCGGGCGCACCATGCGATAGCCCCTGCGGCAGGTTTGGACGATTACTTCAAAGAAGGCGAACAGAAATCCCGGGAGATGGACAACGCGCCAAGTCCCAAACCGAGTGCTGGATTGCCGCCTCCGCCCAAAGCTGGTGGACCTCCCAAAGCGACATCACCTGCGCCGGCGAGCTGAGGGAGCGCGGATGGACTGTCGGCACGTGGGCAAAGCTGCAGGCATACACAGTCACACGAAGGCTTGGAGAAAGCTGACCGTGGCGCGCCGAAGGCTCTCGTAGCCACGCGAGAAAGTCATAGAATATTGTTTCGCAGAATGCTGTAATAATACTCTTCTGCACTAGCATTCAATACGTCCTGCTCGCTCCAGTAGCTGATTTCGATTGTTGTAAGCGCCATGTTTGCACGCCATTGCCCCACCTTGACTCTCCAACCATGTACAATCAATCGTAGGATCCGATCCAACCCTCCCCAAGTGAGCGCCAACCCCTTCCCTAACGCATCATCTCCACAGCTCAAGCATTCGGCTCATACCTCCACCCGCCCTCCCGAACCACCTTCTCCCTCATCTCCATATCCCTCCGCTTCTCCGCGCTGGTGACAGCATCGCCAGTTTCCACCCACGCGGCACTGGACCCTCTGTCCCGGAAACGCTTCAAGCGATCCTGGTTCTTCCCATTCTTAAATACCTCGTCCATCTTCAGCTCCCCGATGGGTCCGAACACCGTCTCCGGGTCGACCAATTGCTGCTGCGTGAGTAGGTCTCGGAGAGCCGGGGACGCCACCCACGAGGGCGCGCGGAACCCACCCGTCTCTTCGTCCTCGCTGTCCTCGTCTTCGGAGTCGGTTTGGATCTCGGGCAGTTGGATGTTGTCTCCCTTCGGATACATCGGCGACGACTTCGCGGATTTGGACGCATGCGCGGGCCGAGCGGGCGTTTTGTATTTGTTCGCTGCACCCGGTTGCACGTTCTCATGACCGGGGTGGGTTTGCTGCTGATAGGCTGTGTGTTGAGCAGCGGGTGGATTCGCGTTCTCTGCGAACGGTATCCGCGCGGTAGAGATTTGGACCGTTTGGCTTGGATGGCTGGGTACTGGCTTGCCCGCATGCTGTAATTGGTGCTGAGCAGTGACGGTCGCTTTGAACATGCTAGAGGTGTGGTGAGTCGCCGGAGGCGGAGCGTGAGTGTAGCCGTGAGGGAATTTCGAAAGGGTGCTCTCCTGGACATTTGTTAGTGAAGTCTCTGCTAGCTCATGTAACAGAGCAAAACCTACCTTGCGCATATTCGAAGGCCGCTTAGGCGGCGCCATAACGGAGTGTCTCTCCTCAGGCTGCTCCTGGTCCTCGTTGGTACGTCTTCGCTTCGCATCATTCTGCTGAAAGCTTGGCGGTGCACGCTGCATGCCAGGTCGCTGTGGTGGTGGAGCATGCTGCACCTCGTCGTCCTCAGGCTGGAAAACACGCTTGGCAGGCTTGGAAGGGTTCGGCTGGAGGGCAGGACGAGCGGGCTGGTCGGAAACGGTGTTCTTAGCCAGCTGTCTCAGTGTTCCGCCAACATCACCACGTGGATGCGGTGGCGCGTGCTGAGCTCGCTCGCGCTTGATTGCCTCGGCCAACTCATGCGCTGCCCTCGCCTTTTGCGCTTCGTCCTGCTGTCTTTGCTGCTCCAGCCGCTGCTGCTCGCGTCTCCTCGCTTCGGCTGCTTGCTGTTCGGCTTGTTTCCGCTGAGCGGCAAGTTTGGCTTCGTGGACGCGCGCGGCTTGTTCGGCAGCTTCACGCTCCTCCTCAGCTCTGCGTTCCTCCTCCGCCTTTGCAGCCCGCTTCCGCTCTAGCTTTCGCTCCATCTCACGCTTCTGCTCCGCCTTCCTCTGCGCAGCCTTCTCGTCTGCCTCTTTCTTGCGTGCCGCAGCCTCTAGAGCCTTCACCCGGGCATTATTCGGTGCAGTCGAGCTACGTACGTTGCCTTGGGCAGATGCTGTTCGAAGCCCGGTCTTTGGTGGTGGGGGAGGTACTAAGCTTTCGTGCTGCGACTTGGACATTGACTGCGAAGCTGGAGCCTGGCCGAGCCTCTGTGATTGCGACGCTACACGGATCGACACCGGTGCAGGTCTCGCCGCGGGCTCCGCTCTTGTAGGTTTGACCAGTCGGCCCGGAGCTCTCAGCTTTCCGGCAGGCAGCATGCTCTTCGGTGGCGGTGGAGGCGGCATCTCCGACTCGTCCGCGTTGGCGTCAGCAGCGGACACAGGTTGCTCATCTGTCGCAACAACAGCTTCGGCTTGCTTCCTGTCCTTCTCATCCCGAGTAGCATCTGCCTCTTCGCCCTTTCTTTTCTCGTCTTGCTGTTTGGTCGCCTTCAGACGCTCCTTTTCCCTCGCCTTCTCCAGGTCCTCGGCAGCCTTTTGCTGCGCCTTCAACTCTTTCTCTCGCTTCTTCTGGCTCTCGGACGAGTTTCTGGTCTTTCGGAATGAATTTGTAGATGCCACCGACATGAATTTATTAGGGCTCAGAGGGAGGTGCATCTCCGAGTAAAGCGCGCCCGGCATATTGAAGACAGCGGCCGTCTTAGACTCGTCCAAGAAATCACGCCTGGGTGACCGTTGTACCGATGGTGAATGGTTGTGCGCCTCGAGCTTTGCGGCAGCGCTTGCACTCGCAGATGAAGCGAAGATATTTCTCGCCGATTTGAGTGCAGACCACAACTTGTTCTTCGAAGCGCTCAATGGGCCGTCTTGGTATCTTCTGCCCATCGGCGAGCCCGCTGGAGTAGTGGATTGAATGGTACCGGCCACATTGGCAAGGCTAGGGTTCGAAACCGACTGCGCTTTGGTATGGTTCGCTGCCATCGCTGTTCGCGCAGGAGAATGGATATTGGTGGCCGAGATCGACTTCTGGTGCATGCCTGGCCGTAGTGAAGTTCCCTCAATCGCACCCGTGACTTTGACATCTTGCTCCACTGTTTTCGCCAACGCTTGTGACGCTGCTTTGGATGGTGCGATCCAGTCGTCATCATCGTCTTCGACTGGTGTTGCATTGTCGGCAGACTCGTCGAGCTGCACGTCCGATTCGATTGCCCTTGCCGCTGCAGCCTCCGCGCATGGCAGTTGCGGGTACGTTGCCTGAGCGCCAAAAGCGCTGTGCGGGATACTCTTCGACGTCCGTGGCTCCTTAGCCTTCCCGAGCATACTGATCCGCTCGTGAAGGAGTTGCGTAGAGGTCTTGATGTATGCTTTTGCTTCCTCTGGCTTCTCTCCCTCATGGGCCTCTTCATCAGAATTCGGTACGCCGAGATCTCTGCCACCCAATGATGTCGTCAATGCACTGGTGTGCTCAGCATGTCTCTGGCTGTTGCTGGCATCAATACTGCGTTTGGAGTTGAGGGGCCCACGCGCTGGTAGGGCTGAAAAGGTGAAGCTGCTTTTCCGCTGTAACGGCTTTTCTGGGCTCGACGCCTCGGACTGCAAGTTCGAAGTCTCCTCGTCCATGGTCTGGTCCATCGCCTCGGGTTCAATGTCTGGTGCAGCAGTAGCCGCGCCCACTGCTTCCTCCACTTCCTGCACTTCCTGCTGGTCGATATCCATCTCCTCAGCAGCATCGGCAACGTTGTCATTATCATCCTGCTCCTCTCTTAGCTGATCCTTGGACGCAGCACGACTGATCTGATCCTCTTTAGCAGACATGAAGGACTCGTCACTATTCTGTCCCATCTCCACTGTATCTTGCCTTGACAGCTGAGGTCGAGCCTGGCATTCACGCAATGGCACCTTCTGCGCCTGTAGACTCTGCTGGCTGGACAGGGTCGTCGCGGTCTCGGTGCGCGCATCAACTTCCATCTCATCCTCTGTCATCCCATGATAGCCGGAATCGGTGTTGCCCGGCTTACCCACCCGCTGCGGGCTCTTGCCTCGACTGATGGGCCGTCGGTTCGGCGCTTGATCCTCAACATCTTCGGCGATCTGAAAATGCGCCACCTTTTCACACAACCCGTTCTTCTGCGGCGACAATTGGGTCGACTGCGTGTTTGGCGCGAATATGTCGGTGAGCGGTTGCCGAGGCCCCAAAGCGTCACGTTTGCGTGCAGTCCTTGGGGTTTTGCCGCGTAGTTTGCCAGGTGTCTTGAAAACATCGACAAAGTTCCTAAGAGGTGTCAGCGCGACTAGCAGAGGTCTGGATCCGACCGTTGCTACGACATACACGTGATTACTGCTGAAGATGTCGCCCATGTGTTCGTTCAGCCATTCCAACTCATTGCGCACCGAGTACCCAAACTCTTCCACCTCTTGCTCAACAAGCCCATTCGCCTGATCCTGCTCGTTCTGAATCCACTGGGCAGAGGCCACCGCTGGCGTTTTCGCTCGTGAAGCCGCCATTGCCGCACTGTGATGATGATGTTTTCGGGGTGTGGGTGGTGTGTAAAAGCCGACGTGAAGAGTACTACCGGGACATGGTTCACCACCTGTCAAGGCAAGGCAAGTCAATGTATCAGTGCGCTGTTGGTTAGTGTCGGCAATACCGCTGTCGTCGCGTCTGTTTACTTTGCACGAAGCCGAGTTGTTTTGGTGATCCACGAGCGGTTTGAGCACAGACCACCACATCGCGCTAACGCACGAACGATACATGATCGAGCTCGCGAAGAAGATGTTGGGTACATATGTATTCAACATTTCAATCGCCACCAATCTCAACAGCACTGCCACACAAGTGGCATTGAAATGGACAATGGAGAGTTCAACGACAAAGCCGATTTGACAAAGCTACAACTATTCGCCAAACCCCTCAAACTCATCCCCATCTGCAGTCGCCGCCGTGGCCGTCTGCTCCCTCACCTTAGCAATCAAATCATCCAACTCCATCGCCTCGACCCTTTCAGCATCCGACATCTTGCCCACCCGATCAGCCTTCCTCCTCACCTCCTTGCGCTCCCGTCTCACTTCCCGTACAACCTTGGCCTCCTTCTGCCCACTCCACGCCCTCTCCTTCCTCCGACGCAGATCCGCCGCCGCGCCTCCCAATTTCGACGGCAAAGTAGGCCTCTCGCCCCGCGCTCGTGCTGCCATCATCTCTTGTCGTTGAGACTGCCGCACTTTGTCGGCGTAGGCTAGAACATCAAGGTTGAATGCCTCGGGGAGATCAAGCCCGAAAGTCCTATCCGCGGCAGCTTGAGGAACGTGCCGCTTCAACTCGGGCATTTTAGGCCAGGTCAGCAAGCCCCAAGCCTTGCCAATCTCGAGCCAGTCCAGTGTCCTGACGCTGAAGATGTCTGCCGGCAGCATCTTGGTGTAAGCTTGCACCCAGCTCACGAACGCTTTCTGCGCTCGATCATGCAGCTCTCGCTTGCCCATGACCGTCTGCCTCAACCCTGCCACCATCTCCGCAGCATCGTCGTCCGACACTAGTGGTGGCGAAGGATACGCCTCTAGCTTCGTGCCTTGCAGCTCGAGGTACTTGACGTAGTCCTCCTCGCCACCTTCATTCAAAAAGGTAACCGCCAACCCTCGCTTACCGGCACGACCTGACCGTCCGCAACGGTGGATGAAATCTTTGGGTTGACTTGGCGGGTCGAGCTGCACCACTAGATCGATATCGGGGATGTCGATTCCTCGTGCCAGAACGTCGGTCGTTAGAAGGACAGCAGGAGTTGTACTTTCCCGAAACCGGTTCAGATTCTTCGCCCGGATGGGCGCTTTGTAGTCACCGTGCACGGGAAACACGGAGACGCCGAGTACTGCAGGTAGCACATGGTTCCAATAATCCACACCAGCACGTGTGGAAACGTACACAATTGCCTTTTCCGCCTGTGTCGCTTGAAGTATACCTTTCAATAGAGGGAGTTTGTGGGTTGGTTTCGTCGCGAGATAGCAAAGCCTCAAGCTCTCCGGCGTCCGTTTGTCAAGCGCGCCGGACTTACTCCTAACTTTCGCGCTGATCTTAAACGGATACCGCATCCCCACGCGTACCAGCTCGTCGACCGCCTCGGACACCGAAGCGCTGAACAACCCCGTTCTACGCTCTTTAGGCACGAGCTCGAGAATATTCTGCAAATCCGACTGAAAATTCGGATCCAGCAGCCGATCGGCTTCGTCGAGGACAAGGAGATCGAACCAATGCCGCTTGAGCACGACCTTCGAAGACGACAGCACTTCGACCAGCCGTTTAGGCGTGCCGATCAGGATGTTCGGGTTCAGAGAGGTGAAGTTCGATAAGTCTTCGTTGAGTTTCGTGCGCCCGCCGATCAGCAGTTGAGGGGTGATGTACGGCCCTGGTGGGATTTTGCGCGGCTGCCCATCGCCTTCAGCGTCGTCCATCGAAGCATCGTCCGAATCGACGGAATGCGGATCGAGCCTGGCGGAAGAAGGTGGATGAAATCGGAGCAATTCCCGTAAGACATCGTAGATCTGCGACGCGAGTTCCTTCGTCGGCGCAACGACGATGGACCGGACGTAGCCCTTCTTATTCGGTTCCTCGGCGCTCAGGATCCTGGAGACGATGGGGATGAGGAAGCTGAGCGTTTTGCCGCTACCCGTGACAGCCTGATGAGAGATGTGTCAGCGATGACAATGGCTCTTGGTTGTTGTTACGTCTACGTACCTCGACTACCAAATCCTTGTTTCCCATCAGGAGCGGTATGGCCATGGCTTGCACCGGAGTCGTCCGAGCGAACCCCATGCCGCGGGTGTAGTCCAAAATCCATTCTGCGAGGGCGGGCGTGAGTGCTTCGAAAGACTTGGGTTGTTTCTTCTCTCCTGGTGTAACTTGTGCCATGCTTGCCCTTGATGCTGCACACTTTCGTCTTTCTGTCATGTAATATCAAGAATATCTTTGGTAGCTCACGAAAACTCATCGGTGGTGAGGCGAAGCGGCGACAAGGCGGATTAACTTCGGCCCTTTAGCCTCTTCTCCCTTTCTACCTCACCTTGTCACCATGTTCATATATCGGAAGCGGTTCACGTCGCGCTTCATGCTTCCGTACTATTGGACGCCGACACACACGTTCTCGCCATACACATTATAACGGACTCCCCGCTTACGCTCCCATACACCAGCTGAAGGTCATGGTTTGTCGTCGTCGCCTTACGAGAACATCAATCACTCGTTCGACAAAGGTACACATAGTTCATCAGATGATACAGGTAATGTATGTTCAGCATCGAATACATGTAAGCATCTGCGCCCCTACATTTTATGCACAGACGAATTCTTCGACCACCTCCTAAACGTCTTCCCGAAATAATAAAACACCACCCCGAACAAACACCACAGCGTGATCAAACTCATATTCGTCATGATCGGCGGCACGAACCCGTCCTCGAGCACCCAATTGATGATGAACTCCGAGAACCCGTAACCCCAGACGTTCTTGTTCACGGTGATGGCGACCATGAGGGAGCCGGCGACGGGCTTGTAGCTGTCGACGGCGTACGTGGTGACCATGGCCGGCAGCGCGGCGACCTGCAGGCCGGCGCACGTGTACCCGATCACGACGATGACCTGCCACGGCCACTTGTGCTCGTACCCGAACGCCGCGACGAAGTTGCCCAGCATCATGATGAGCACGTAGGGGATCATGGCGGGCAGGCGCATCTCGGGCTCGCGGATGCCGCCGTTGCGGCGCGTCGCGCGCGCGCTGATCCAGTCGCTCAGGGGTCCCGCGGTCGCGAGGCCGATCAGGGCGCCGATGAGGATGGCGAAGTTGAAGAAGCCGATGGTTTGGCTGTCGAAGTTGTAGGGGGGTTCGGCGAAGGCGAGGGATTGCGTGAGGTTGAGGGTGAGGAAGGAGCTACAGGACCAGGAGACGACGAAGGCGGCGAATTCGACGATCGGGAAGGCGAAGAGCTTCCATGGGATCCAGAGATCTAAGAGGATCGTCTTGAGGGGGTTGGGCGAGGGCGTCCACAAACCCCACTGTTTCTTGCTTGGACGGCCTTTCCCGAGGTGTGGGTCGCGCTCAGAGGTGGGTTGTTGGGAGAGGGCGGGCATGGTGGCGTGCGTGGGGGCTTTGGAGAGCGCATCGCCCGGATCTGCCTCTTCTGTAGCCTCGGTAGGGTGCTTTCTCTCCACCACGTCCGCCTCGGCGATCTTGGTCTCCCTCTCAAGGCCTTGGTTGCTGACCTCGTCCGGGTGAAGACGATGCCATTTGGTCTCCGGGAACATGAAGATGACCATGAGAGTGGAGGCCGCGATCAGCCCGGTGTTGAACCACCAGAAACTGCGCCAACCCGCGTGGAGGGACATGGATCCGGAGATGATCGGGCCGACCATGAGTGAGCCCATGTAGAAGACCCAGTAGAGCGTGTTCCAAAAGCCACGGTCGTGCAGGAAGAAGATGTCCGCGATCACGGCGGGTTGGATGCTTTCTGCCGGACCGGCGCCAATGCCGTTCAGGATACAGGCGCCCATGAAGCTGCTGTACGTCGTGGCCTTGGCGCGCCAGATGGACGAGCCGAAGCAGATGATCTGGGAGAGGATGTAGACTGGTCGGCGACCGAACGAGGTGCTCAATGGGACCCTGGTACATCACGTTAGGATTATCTGAGTGCAGGTGGTGATGAAAGGTTTGACTTTACCAGATGAAGTTGCTGAAGCCAAGGACGAGGATGGCGATGCCGGTGAATTTGACCACGTCCGCCAGGTTCGATTCGAAATCCTTGATATAGTATGGAAACATGGGCGCCAGGGCAAGAGGACCGAAGCCCTGGGTGAAAGAGACGCTCGTCGACGCCGCGATACAGAGCCCTTTCCACAACGGACTCCAGTTCCTGCGAGACGGGTCAGTCATGCCGATCACAGTCGGATGAGGCGAGACGGGGACGACTGACAATGGATCATGTGGATCGGCGGATGGCTGAGGGACCAAGACGTGCGAGCCTCCTTTCACGAAGTGATGACTGCCGACGTCTGCCATGATCTCCGTGCCGGGCAAGAGTTCTGTGTTAAGCTCCTCCTCGATTTGGTGGAGCTCCTACGCGGACCGTCAGTTCCTGCGGTCCGCCCTTCAATGGCCGATTGCCTTACCGCGACATCGTAGTTCATCTCCATCTTGACGGTCGAGTTGAGCGCGTCGCACAAAGCCCAGTCGCTTTGCGAAGCCGCAGGTGACGGAAGAGTGTTGTCCGGTGTGGCAAGCAATCGGTGGGTGAAGAGGAAAGGATAGGAAAGGAAAGGAAAGGAAAGAGGTACGACGCCTGGGCTGAGGGAGAAGAAATAAGTAGGTAGATAGGGACGAGTTGGCGACAGCTGATAGTACAGTAGGTAAGCACAATATACGACTCCTACCTACATGTACCTACCTAGGCTGTGGCTGCTACGAGGTACGGAGTCGGAGTAGTAAAAGACACATCCAATGCATCTCTCCCGCGAGCTACGTCCCCTACATGACATGGGTCCTGGGCCTGGAACATCCCCCATACTTTCGTCTGCATGAGCGCCCATCCCTTTTCCCTCGCGACCTTCTCCTTGTTCCGTTACTGATCCGCCAACGAGGAGGGCAGCCGCTGTACTGTATGGACTTTCTCCACGAGAAGTCCAGAGGCATGGTTACATGTAGGAGGAGATCCCAACTCGCACCGTCTGAAACTTGGCTTCACGTGCTCATCACGATTCACCGCCACAAGACGCCAGAGGGAGGAGCTAACGTGACTGCATCCTGTTTCCGTTCGCGGGTTGACGAGAGTATTGGCCTCCTCCACGTTTCCTTGTTTATATTATAGTGGTCCGACACGTGAAAACACTATTGAATTATTTAGGTAGAGTCGGCCGTGCACGTGGAGGAGCATCCTGATTCCTGGGGTCGGGTGGGCGCCGGTGCGGGGGGCTGGAGAAAAAGGGGTGGTCCGGATCGTCGACATGGCAATTGCGGAGCGCACTCGCGTCTCATCGCTGTACAGTACAGCATGCGCCGCCAGAAAGACAGATAGATCCATCGTTTGGCCCTGCTGCCACGATGCGCGTGTTGAGGGTTTGTCAACCAGATCCTTCAAGGCCCAACAAGGCAGGCCCGGCATACCTTAGGCATATGGCTTGGTCGCGCTGCGCGTCTGACTTCACACATCGACCAAGAACATTTCCCAACCCTGGATCGCCTCGATCGATGCCTTCCCTTGGACTCAAGCTCTCGCAGGCAGAATGGCGCCTGCCTTGCCTCCGAAAATCCACCGCCCTGCTCTGGGCCGTCGCCACTCGCGGGCTTCTTGGCGCTAGCTAGTCAGTCAACAGGATGAACGCGATAATAACATGGACGGAGACAGTGGAGGCCAAAATCACAGTTTCGCCCCTTCGACACCTTTGTCATCGCTCTCGCTTCTGGCCACCGGTACTGGATACCGCCTCAAGCCCGGAACAGGGTGACATCACTTCTTACTCGGACCTTGCACCGTTCAGTCAGGAAGACGGCATGATGGAGCATCGTCACCGAGCTGACGATATGGAATACTACTATTCGCAGCAGATCAAGAAGCGACACGCTCGCGCGGTGGATCAAAACCGATGGGGTATTCTCGATATTACGTGTACCTGTAAGTTCATCACCACTTTTCTACTTGTTGATCGCGTCTCTCCTGTCGATCGCGTGAAGAGTGACTGCAGTCGGCCGCCCAACAAATCAGAGCGGCAAACAGCCGATAGAGAGACGACGACGATTCTCGGTACAGCGAAGAGCGTGCGACGAAGAGCCGTCAAACCTGATGAATGCTGTATGGGGAACGTCGCAGTGTGAATTGTGGTTGAAGCGGAAGGCGACACGAACTCACCAGTTGGCGACGACCCTTACTTCATGTCTTCCTAAGTGGACCAACAGTCCGGGAGACCTTTACTCATATCAGTGACTCCTCGTGGGTGTTGTTCTCCAACGGGCCGGTCCCGGAGCTGCATGTTATTGTCAAGACTTGTGATTGTCGGGCAGCAAATCTCGCCCACTCCATGAGACATATCACTCCAAGTGGCGTGCGGTAAAGCTCACAGCTACCCGCTTGGCACTTTTGAAAAACAACACATTCACCTACTCCACCTCCAACGCGAACGCGAACGCTTGTGTTTCTTGAACCTACCACCTCTACTTCCTCACCGTCAAAGAAGAAAGATAACGAATGAAAGATATTTCCGCCTTATCTACTTTTTGACTCTTTCGAACAAGGAACACTTCCAAAGGGCCTAAGCCCAGAGCTACGCCACAACCCACACAAGGTGCAGACCCGCTCGACCTCCTTGATGCGCTTCGTGCACGATCTCAGCACGGCTGCCACGTCGGCGGCGGCAGCCCTGGAGCCAGGCAGCATCATCAACGACTTCTACCACCTCTCCGACTACGTCCACCGTCGTGTCGGCTGGTTGGGGACGCATCCGCAGTACAAGCACATAGCTCAACTGGTCCCTATCGCCCGCCACGATGCGGAAATGGTCTTCCACGGCGCCGAGCAGAGCCCACTCTCGGTGCAGGAGGTGCGCCGGAGGGAGCTGGCGTGCGGCATCGACCCCCTGCTTCCTCTACCGACGACCGAAAACTGCTCGACCGTCGATGAATTCGTCAGCTATCCTGACCGCGAGTGGTCTCCAAGCATGACCTTCTCCGTCCCTCGAGGTCAAACGGGCGACCAGAGCGATGTGGAAGGCTCTTCGTCACGGGACTCGCCAACGACGACTCTGGCGACCAAGCCGATGACGTCTGACTCACATTCGAATCAAGATCTTCAGCCACGTGCGACCGTGTGGCCGCGCGCTAGAGCTCCGCGAGCCTCAGGCGCGTACGACGTCTCTCCGCCGGATACAGTCGAGCAACTTCACGCTCGACCATTCCATCCTACCACATCGCAAACTAAGAGGTCAACCCACCACTCTGCGCTTCTTTCACGTATGTGGGCACAAAGCAGTGGCGAAGCAATGCCGCCATCAGCAAACATCGACCAAGACGCTACTTCACCTGCTCAAAGTTTAGGAAGGAGCGTCACGAGCCACTCTTCTTCGCCTTCCGACTTCCGCGAAACGTCCAGCCCGTACGACCCAAAGGTTCCATCTTCTGCGCCGACGACTCCGATGTCATCAGACCGTACATTCGGCATCGGCTCTGAGAATAATGGCCAGGCTTCCACTCTCGACAACGCAGGCAACTCGCGTAAGTCAGACGCACGAGGGTCCCGCCGATCCGCACTCCACCTCCAAGCAAATCTCAAGGTGGCGTCATACAGTGGCAGGGGTGTCGACAGGCCCGTCAAACAGAAACGCACACGCACCGAGTCTGGGGATGTCGACCGCAGAAACAATCTCGAGCTTACCTCTGACGTGAAAGCAACGGAAGATGCGACACCGTCGCCACCTCCGCCATCAAAGAAGCGGAAGCGCAGTATCAAAGCAAAAAGCAGTACAGCTCCCAAGCGCTCAGCGGACCCACCACCTCATCGAGAGGCGAAGCTCACCGGCCCACCAGTATCAACCCCAGCTCCCCAAACGAAGAAAGCCACACGCGAAACGGCAGCCGCAGCAGCAGCAGTCACCCACATGGAAGCCATCATCTCCGGCGCCGCTCAACCCACAACACCAGCAGAAGCCCACCAAGCCTCCACAACCCGCCTCCAATGTCTCCTCGCCAAGCACCCCCGCCCAAACAAAACCAACAACCCAGACTTCATGCCCGAATTCTTCCACCCTGCCAACTACCCCCCAGGCATGGAAGACGACTCCGTCCGCTGCGCCTGCGGCCTTGTGCAAGACGACGGCGCGCCTACGATCCAGTGCGACGGCTGCCGCGCCTGGCAGCACATCGCCTGCATGCGCGACGCTGTGCCCACCGACCCGGAGGCCGAGGGGGCGGGGTATCGGTGTCAGGTGTGCGATCCGTGGGCGCATCGGAGGTTGGTGGCGAGGTTGAGGAAGCAGCGGCGGGTGATTGATTGAGGTTGAGTGAGGGTCGGTGGGGGGTTTTGCGGATGGGGGTTTTGGC